>JAESGU010000108.1_pt1 | contig 50663 bp, 48 predicted proteins | sample 9266271 | NCBI WGS metagenome assembly JAESGU01 (sample SAMN15740544, study PRJNA653495) | algae metagenome | isolation source: Scytonematopsis contorta HA4267-MV1 and co-occurring heterotrophs from mud... | place: USA: Palolo Valley Trail, Honolulu, Hawaii | collected 2009-07-25
CGCTCCTGCAATGGCATCGGCGCACCTCCGCCAAATACCAAAAGCGTTCACCATGTCTCCGAACAACCGCTCGCCTTGTCGCCGGTCCATACAAAGGCGAGGGGCGGGGTGAGGGGCGCTTCGCTTCGCACACCGCCGCCGCTACGCCGTGATCCAGGTCTCCGAAAACGCCAGCATCGCCGTGCTGATGCTCTGCCCCGCCACCACGCGCGGCACCGGCTTGCCCGGCAGCGCGCTGCCGTTCACCTCGATGCTCGCGGTCTCGCAGCCCACGAACAGGGACGGCATGTGGTGCTTGCCGGTGGCGGAATTCTCCGGCCGGAAGGCGAAGCAGAAGGGGGCGCCCAGGCCGCTCCAGGTCAGCTTCACCGTGCTGCCGCCGCCCGACACCGTCTCGCTGTAGCGGCTGAGCGGATCACCGGACGCGGCCACGCTGTCCAGCCGCACGTATTTCAGGCCCGAAAGCCCTGGCAGGCCCTTCCACGCGCCGAAGTGGCTGACGAAATCGGCCACCAGGTAGCGCGCCATCGGCTCGTTGTCGGTGATGCAGACATTGCCAGGCGCGGCGCCATCCTGCGGCGCGCTCAGCAGCACCAGCGCGTGGCCGCGGCCGTGCGGGGAAAGCACCACGCGGAAGAAGCTGGCCAGCGCAGTGAACGCGCCGTTCGGGTCGGTCTTCAGCGAGATGCCGGGATTCTCGCCGGACCAATCGACTTTGCCGGGGAACAGGATGGGGTCGGCCATGGCGGGGTCTCTCCGGGTTGATGCTTGCGTATCCGATAGCATCGCGGCACGGCGCCCGGAAAGCCGCACGGCCGCTGCACTGCGGATCGCGCGGCGCGTGCGCGCATCGGCCATCAGCCAGGCGGCGATCTCCTCCAGCGTGCGCCCGCAGCCGGTGCAGGCGCCGAACCCAGGATCGTGATGGCATTCCAGCACGCAGGGGCTGGCGACCAGGGCAGGGTCGTCAAAACTCACCCCGGCAGCACCACGCCGACCGCGGCCCCCGTCATCAGGCAGGCCATGGTGCCCGAAACCACGCTGGCGGGGCCAAGGGCCGCGAAATCGGCGCGGCGCTCCGGGCACATGGCGGAAAGCCCGGCCAGCATGATGCCCAGGCTGGCCGGGTTGGCGAAGCCGCACAGCGCATAGGCCAGGATGATGCGGCTGCGATCATCAAGGCCGGCGCCGCCGCTCCGCCCAAACTCCAGGTAGGCGACGAATTCGTTGATCACGGTCTTGATGCCCAGCAGGCGCCCGGCCGCTTCGGTGTTCGCCCACGGAATGCCCATCAGCCAGGCCAGCGGGCGCATGGCCACGCCCACCAGCTGCTGCAGGGTCACGCCGATGACGGGCTCGATCATCATGTTCAACAGCGCCACCAGCGCGGTGAACACCACCAGGGCGGCGATCACGCCCAGCATCACGGCCAGGCCATCGGCGGTGCCGCGCGCCAGCGCCTCCATGCTGCCGCTGTAGAGTCTTCCGGGTGGTGCCGCGGCGTCCACCGGCGCATCGTCGGCCGGCAGCATCAGGCGGGCCACCAGGATGGCGGCGGGCGCGCTGATCAGGCTGGCGGTCAGCAACTGCCCGATCGGGTCGGCGATCACGTCCTTCAGGAAGATCGCGTACAGCACCATGGTGTTGCCCGACACGGTGGCCAGCCCCGCCGTCATCACCACGAACAGATCGGGCTTCGACAGCGTCAGGATGTAGGGCCGCACCATCAGCGGTGCTTCGACCATGCCGACAAAGATGTTGGCGGCGGTGGCCACGCCCGCCGGGCCGCCCAGGTTGAAGCCGCGCCGGAACCCGGCCGCGCACAACGCGACGAAGGCGGGAACGATGCGCCAGTGGTACAGCAGCGCGGACAGCGCGCCCACCACCATGATCACCGGCAGGCCGCGGAACGCCAGCACGAAGGCGGCCCCCGGCGCGGTTTCCTCGAACGGCAAGGGTGCCCCGCCCAGGTAGCCGAAGACCAGCGCGGTGCCGTGGCGCGTGGCTTCGTACAGCGCATCGACCGCGCTGTTGGCCGACGCCATGGCGGCGCGCAGCGGCGGGATGTGCAGCAGCGCCGCGGCGATGCCCACCTGCAACCCCAGGCCCAGCAGCACCATGCGCCACGGCAGTTTTCCACGCCCCCACGCCCAGGCCAGCGCCACCAGCACCATCAGGCCCAGCAGCGACGTGGCCTGGCTCATGGCTTGGGTGCCAGCAGGCCTGGTGCGGGTGGCGCCTCGTCGTCCAGCTTCACCTCGCGGATGCGGGCGCCACGGCCCTGGATGCTGTCGGTGGATTTCTCGATCAGCTCGATATCCTTGGCGGCCTGGTCGAAATGCGTGCGCAGCCCGGCCACGCGCCTGGCCAGCCGCTCGACATCCTCGACCAGCAGCCCCACCAGCTTCTGCACCTGGGCTGCTTCCTTCCTGATCTGCACGTCGCGCATCACGGCCACCAGCGTGTTCAGGATCGCCATCATGGTGGTGGGCGACACCAGCCACACGCGGGCCTTCCAGGCTTCCTCGACCAGGTCGTTGAAGTCGGTGTGCAGGGCCGCGTACACCGCCTCGCTCGGCACGAACATCAGGGCGCTGTCGGCGGTCTGGCCGGGCACGATGTATTTCGTGGCGATGTCGCGGAAGTGCTTGCGCACATCGGCGCCGAAGCGGCGGCGGGCCTCGTCCTCGGTGCCAGGTGCCGCGGCACGCCACGCGCGAAACCCTTCCAGCGGAAACTTGCTGTCCACCGGGATCGACCCCGGCGGGTTGGGCATCTTCAACAGGCAGTCCACGCGGCCGGCACCGACCGTGGCCTGGAACTCGTACAGCGCGGCCGGCAGCGCATCGCGCACCAGGGCTTCCAGCTGCGCCTCGCCGAAGGCACCGCGCGCCTTCTGGCCGGACAGCACGGTCTGCAGGTCACCGACCTGCGATGACAGGGCGGCAAGGTTCTTCTGCGCGGCGTCGATCGTGGCCAGGCGCTCGGCCAGCTGGCCGAAGGTTTCCTGCGTCCTCTGCGCGCCGTCGGCCAGGCTTTTTCCCAGCCGTTCGTTCAGCGTGGCCAGTGCCGCCGACATCGCCGCCTGCTGCTGCGACAGCGCCTGCGCCTGGCCCTGTGCCTGCTGCGCCAGGCTGTCGGTCAATGCCTTGGTCGCCTCGGCGATGCGGCTTTCGGTGGCGGCGCGGGTGTCGTTCTGCTGGCCGGACAGCGCCTGCACCTGGCCCGTCAAGGTGGCCACCGCTTGGCCGATCGCGGGGTCGGCGCGCCGGCGGAGCGCGAACAGCAACGCCACGCCCAGCAGCAGCACCAGCCCCAGCAGCAGGAACAGGATCGGCTCGGCCAGGTCCGCGGCGGGACTCATGCGCGTCAGTGCCGGAAGTGGCGCATGCCCGTGAACACCATGGCGATGCCGGCGCGGTCGGCCGCCTGGATCACCTCGTTGTCGCGCATCGAACCGCCGGGCTGGATCACCGCGGTGGCGCCGGCGGCGATCGCCGCTTCCAGCCCGTCCGCGAAGGGGAAGAACGCGTCGGACGCGACCACGCTGCCCTGCGTCAGCGGCGCGGCGAGGCCTGCCGCCTTCGCGGCCTCCGCCGCCTTCCAGGCCGCGATGCGGCAGCTGTCCACGCGGCTCATCTGCCCCGCGCCGATGCCCACCGTGGCGCCAGCCCTGGCATAGACGATGGCGTTCGACTTCACGTGCTTGGCGACGCGGAAGGCGAAGATCATGTCAGCGATCTGTGCCTCGGTCGGCGCCACGCGCGTCACCAGCGTGAGGTCGGAAGCCGCCACCCGCCCGGCATCGCGGGTCTGCAGCAGCAGGCCGCCGGCGACCGATTTCAGCGTGGTGCCGGGGGCCGAAGGGTCGGGCAGGAGGCCGGCCAGCAGCAGCCGAAGATTCTTCCTGCGTGCAAACACCGCCTGCGCCGCTTCGGTCGCGTCGGGCGCGATCACCACCTCGGTGAAGATTCTCGCGATGCGCTCGGCGGCCGCTTCGTCCAGCACGCGGTTGACCGCGACGATGCCGCCGAAGGCCGAGACGGGGTCGCAGGCCAGTGCCTGGTCCCACGCGGCGGCCAGGTCGCCTGCCACCGCCACGCCGCAGGGATTTGCATGCTTCACGATCACCACCGTGGGTTCCGCGAACTCCGCGACGCATTCATACGCCGCGTCGGTGTCGTTGAAATTGTTGTAGGACAGCTCCTTGCCCTGCACCTGGCGCGCGGTGGCGATGCCCGGGCGCGGCGCGGTCGCGTAGAACGCGGCCGCCTGGTGCGGGTTCTCGCCATAGCGCAGCGTCTGGCGCAGTTTTCCGGCAATGGCGAAGCGATCGGGGAAGGCCACGCCGTTCCGTGCGGCGAACCAGCCGGCGATCGCGGCATCGTAGGCGGCGGTGCGCGCATAGGCGGCGGCCGCCAGCGTTCTTCGCGTGTCATAGGTGGTGCCGCCGGCGCCGAGTTCCGCGACGACCCCAGCGTATTGCGCGGGATCCGTCAGCACGGCCACGCCAGAAAAGTTCTTGGCGGCACTGCGCACCATGGCCGGGCCGCCAATGTCGATGTTCTCGATGCAGGTCTCGAAATCCGCGCCCTTCGCCACCGTCGCCTCGAACGGATAGAGATTGACCGCGATCAGGTCGATCGGCGCCACGCCGTGCCTTTCCATCTGCGCCAGGTGGTCGGCGGAGTCGCGCCGGCCCAGCAGGCCGCCATGGATCGACGGCACCAGGGTCTTCACCCGCCCGTCCAGCATTTCCGGCACGCCCGTATGGTCGGCCACCTCGACCACCGCCAGACCTTCCGCCCGCAGCATCGCCGCCGTGCCGCCGGTGGAGAGGATTTCCGCGCCATGCGCCACAAGCGCGCGGGCCAGGTCCAGCAGGCCCGCCTTGTCGGAAACCGACAGCAGCGCGCGGCGGACTTTCGTGCGATCGGTCATGCGGGCGCTTCAAGCATCACAGGCCAAGGATGTCGAGTTGCCGGGCCAGCACCTTCGCCTCGTCATAGTGCTGCAGCGCGCGCGCCCGGCCTGCCTCGCCCATGGCCGCGCGCAGTGCCGGGTCGGCGGCCAGGCGGGTAAGCCCCGCACCCAGGGCCGCCGTGTCCTGCACCGGCACCAGCAGGCCCGTGCGCTCCGGCAGCACTTCCTCGCGCGAGCCGCGGATGTCGGTGGCGACCACGGGCAGGGCCGCGAACATCGCCTCGATGATGCTGCGCGGCATGCCCTCGCGGTGGCTGGGCAGGGTGAAGATGTCGGCGGCCGCCAGCAGGCGGTGCACGTCGGGCCGGTAGCCCAGCAGGCGGAGCCTTGCACCCATCGTCGCCTGCGCCGCCTGCACCGCATGCTCGACCGGCCCCGCATGGTCGGATTGCAGCCGCGAGCCGGCGCACCACAGGTGCAGCCCGGGCACGCGCGCGGCGGTGTCGAGCAGTTCCGGATAGCCCTTCTCGGCCACCATGCGCCCCACCATCAGCGCCACCACGGCATCGTCCGCCACGCCGAGTTCTACGCGCACGGCGCGCCGCGTCGCGGGGTCGGGGTGGAACCGCGCGGGATCAACGCCATTGCCGATGGCATGCACCACGCCGCCTGGCGCCAGGCCCAGCCGGCGCGCCGTTTGCGCATCCTCGGCCGACTGGGTCATGAGGATGTCGGTGGCGCGGGCGCCGAGCTTTTCCAGCCCGACATGGAAGGCGCGCGGCACCGCACCCATGCGGTCGTGGAAGTAGAAGCCGTGCGCGGTATAGGCGATGCGCGGGATCGCCTCGGCCTTGCCCGCGAGCCGCCCGATCAGGCCCGCCACCGGCGTATGCACGTGCAGCAGGTCGAATTTTTCCGCCGCGAAGAAGCTGCGCAGGAAGCGATAGGCGCGCGCATGCGCCAGGAAATTGTAGCTGCGCTCGAACGGTGCCGTGACGATGCGGAAGCCTTCGTTGCGCGCGGTGGCCAGCAGCGGGCCATCGGCCGAGATGCCGGTGACGTCGTGGCCGCGATCGCGAATGGCGCGCATCAGCGGCAGCACGAAATGGTTCAGCGCGAAATCGACGTTGATGAGTTGCGCGATTTTTTTCATGCCCTCAGGCGCCGGGCGCCGCCTCCGGCGGCTTGGCTCGCCGCACCGGCGGCGGCGGCCGTTGGCCGCGCGGCGCGCACTCGCGCGCCGAGAGTGACGACGTCGCGTCTCACGCCGCTGCCGTGCAAGCGCGCATCACCGCCTGTTCCCGCCATGCTTCGAGCATCAGCACGCACCACAGCGCGTGGTGATGCGACCGGCGCCCCGACAGGTGCTGGGCCCAGGCCTCGCGCACCACGCCCACATCGTACAGCCCCGAGGCCGCAAGCCGCGGCGCCGCCAGCAGCGCTTCCGCCCAATCGCGCAGCCCGTGCCGCAGCCACGCCCCGATCGGCGCGGAGAAGCCCATTTTCGGCCGATCCATCAGCGCGCGCGGTACGCGGCGCGCCAGCACGCGACGCAGCGGCGCCTTGCCGCGCCCGTCCTCGAACAGGATGCTGCCGGGCAGGCTGAAGGCGAAGCGGATGATGCGCGGGTCCAGCAGCGGCACGCGCGCTTCCAGCGCCACCGCCATGCTGGCGCGATCCACCTTGGTCAGCACGTCGTCCTGCATGTAGCCGGCCGCATCCAGCAGGCGCATGCGGGTCAGCGGATCGTCGATGTTTTCCGCGATCGCGGTTTCCGGCGCGGGCGGCTTTACACGCGCGGCGTCGGGCCATTGCGCGGTCAGCCGGGCATGCACCGCGTCGATATCGGCGGCACCCAGGATGCCGGCGGTCTTGTGCAGGGTCTCGCCCGGGCGCGTGACCTTCAGGAACTTCAGGCCGCGATCGAGCCACGCTTCGGGCACCGCCGCCACCGCGCCGCCGGCGAGCGCGCGCAGCGGCCGCGGCACGCGGGCGGCGTGGCGCCACAGCCCGGCCGCCAGCGCGTGGCGCCGATAGCCGCCGAACAGCTCATCCCCGCCATCGCCGGAAAGCGCCACCGTGACGTGCGCGCGCGTGAGCCTGGACAGCAGCAGCGTGGGCAGCAGCGACGAATCGGCGAACGGCTCGCCGCCGATCGCCGGCAGCGCCGTGGCCAGCGCCAGCGCATCGGCCGCCGTCGCGGTCAGCCGCGTGTGCCGCACGCCCAGGTGCCGGGCAATGGCGGCGGCGTGCAGGCTTTCGTCGTACGCGGGATCGTCGAAGCCGATGGTGAAGGTCTGCACGTCGGGCGCGATGGCGGCGACCACGCTGGCGCTGTCGATGCCGCCCGACAGGAACGCGCCCACCGGCACATCGGCCACGGTCTGCAGGCGCGCGGCTTGCTGCAGCAGCGCGTCCAGTTCCGCTTCGACGTCGGCGGCGCTGCCCCGGAAGGCGGGGGTTGCCCGCACCACGGCGCCCAGATCGTACCAGCGCGTCGGCCGCGGCGCGCCTGGCGCGTCGAAGCGCACCAGCGCGCCGGGTAGCAGCTTGCGCACGCCCTGGAAGATCGCGTGCGGCGCGGGGATGCAGGCATCGCGCAGCAGCAGCGATGCACTCGCGGGGTCCAGCTCGGGCGCCCAGCCGCCGGCGGCGACCAGCGCGGGCAGCTCGCTGCCGAACAGCACCTCGCCCTGCGTCGCGCGATAGTAAAGCGGCTTGATACCGGCATGGTCGCGCGCCAGGAACAGAAGGCGTTCCGCGCGGTCCCACAGCGCGAAGGCGAACATGCCGTTCAGCCTGGGCAGTGCGGCCTCGATCCCCCAGCAGGCAATTGCTTCCAGCAGCACGGCGGTGTCGCTGGCACCCCGCGGCGCGTGGCCCAGCGCGGCCAGTTCCGCCGCGAGTTCGCGATAGTTGTACAGCTCGCCGTTATAGGTGATGACGAAGCGGCCGGAGCAATCGTGCATCGGCTGCGCGCCGCCGGGTGACAGGTCGATGATGGCGAGCCGCCGATGCGCGAGTGCCACACCCGCTTCAGGATCGTGCCAAAACCCCTCGCCATCCGGGCCGCGATGCCGGATCGCCTGGGCCATCGCGCGGGCGCGCTGGGTCAGCGACGATTCGGGCGCGCCGCCGGCGACCCACAGGCCCGCAATGCCGCACATCAGCCCAAGGACCTCATCCCAGCCGCGTGATCGCCCATTTGATCGGCGCGGCGGTTTCGAACCGGCCGGTCAGCACCACCTGCTCGGTGCGCTTGGCGTCGCCCACGCCGAAATAGATGCTCTCCTCCAGGCTCAGCACCGCGCCTTCCGCGCGCAGCGCCCAGCCGGCGCCGGAGCCCAGCCGCAGCAGCACGCCGTTGCGCTCCGGCTGAAGGCTGGTCTGCACCGCAGGGTGCAGATGGAAGCGCACGGTGAAGCCGGGCAGCCTGCCCTGCTCGACGCCCGGCCCGTCCAGCAGGTCCTCGCCCCGCACGTCATCGCCGCTTTCGGCGAGATAAAGGCGCCGGTGATGCGTCACGCCAAAGCCGCGCCGCCAGCCATCGTGGCTGACGTCCAGCCAATGCGCGCCGCCGGCCTCGTGCCGGTCGGCCACCACCGTCTCGGGCCGCCGGCCCAGGCCGCTGCCGCGCAGCTCGGACGAGTTGGTGTCGGCCAGCACCAGCGTGGAGTGCGCGGCGGTGGCGCGCAGGCTGGTCTGCCACTCGCCGCCCGCGCCGGGTGCGGCGCCGCAATTCACGATCAGCCGCTCGCGCCCGACCGACATCTCGAACGACGTGGTGCCGGCATGCGACAGCCGGTCGCGGTCGCGCGAAGGCGGTGCGGCGGCATCCACGATCAGCAGCGTACGGCCGGCGGCCAGGCGCTGGAATCCCATGGCGGGGGCGCGGGCCGAGCCACGCGTGCGCGCCGGCGCCTGCGCCAGCACCGCTTCGACCAGCGGCTGCGCATCCTCGCGCGTGGCATTGAACTGCGCGAGGCCACCATCGCCGTGGCGCAGCGCCCTGAGCGTGGGCGCCGCACGCTCGATCGCGGCCGCCACGGTGGCCGATGCGGCCGCACCCTGCGGGTGCGCGGCGGCGGCCAGCGCGGTGCGGATATCCATGAGATCGACCAGCGCCAGCAGCAGCGCCATCGGGCTTTGTTCCGCATGGTCGCCTTCGGGCGAGACCTGGCGGTCGATCTCGGCCGGCAGGAAGCGCAGCGCGCGCGTCATCAGCGCGTCGCTGCCGGGCAGCGCCGCGGCCGCGACGGCGAGTCCCTTCAGCGCGGTCAGCGCGCGCCCGTCCATCATCTCGGCCGGCAGGTCGGCCGCCAGGTCGCGCGCCTCCGATGTCAGTGCCGCGGCAATGCGGGCGCGCAGAATCTCGTCGGCGGTGGCGGCGAAGAAATCCCAGTGGCCCAGCCAGGCGGTGATGCGGGTGGCGCGCACATCCGGCGCGGCGGCGATCGCGGGCGGTGCCTGGTCCAGCCAGTCGGCCACCAGGGCGCGGGCGCGCAAGCGCGCGGCGTCGCTGCCCAGGGTGCGCAGGTCGCGCAGCCAGGCGAAGCCGTGCGCGGCGGCAAGCCAGCCGGGGGCGGCGCCTGGCGGGTCCCAGGCGCCTTCGCGCAACGGCCGCGCGGTGCCGGCCACCACCAGCTCGCCCTTCAGCAGCGAAGCCCCCCGCGCCGGATCGCCGGGCCAGGGATCGCGCGCGGGCGAAGCGGGCGCCGCGGGCGCCGCAGTGAAGGGACCCCCCAGGCCGGGCAAGGCGGACAGCGCGCGGCGGCTGCGGCGCAGCCAGCGGTCCAGCGTGCCGTCGCTGATCATGCGCCGCGCAGCGCCGCGATCGCGGCGGCGTAGTCTTCCGTGCCGAACACGGCGGTGCCGGCCACCAGCAGGTCGGCGCCGGCCCGCACGATGCCCGGCGCGGTCTCCGCCGTGACGCCGCCATCGACCTCCAGCGCGATCGGGTGGTCGTGCGCGTCGATCAGCGCCCGGAGCGCGCCGATCTTGGGCAGCAGGGACGCGATGAATTTCTGCCCGCCGAAGCCGGGGTTCACGGTCATGGCCAGCACCAGGTCGCATTCGCCCATGACGTGCGTGATCGCCTCGACCGGCGTCGCCGGATTGAGCGCCACGCCCGCCTGTTTTCCACGCGCGCGGATCGACTGGAGCGTGCGATGCAGATGCGGGCCGGCTTCGGGATGCACGGTGACGATATCGGCGCCCGCGTCGCAGAACGCGCCGATATAGGGGTCGGCCGGCTGGATCATCAGGTGCACGTCGAGCGTGAGTTTGGTGACCTTGCGCAGCGCCGCGACCACGGCGGGGCCAAAGCTGATGTTGGGCACGAAGTGCCCGTCCATGATGTCGAGATGCAGCATGTCGGCGCCGGCCGCTTCGATCGCGCGCACTTCGTCGGCCAGCCGCGTGGAGTCGGCGGCCAGCAGGCTGGGGGCGATGCGCGTGGGCGCTTGCATGGGCATGATCTAGCCCCCGTGCCGGATGGCTGTCACCTGCGGGCAAGGCGGGCGGCGAAGAATCCGTCCATGCCGCCCTGGTCGGCCAGGAAATGCGGCAGCGTGCGCAGGCAGCCCTGTGCGTCGCGCGCCTGCGGCAGCATGTCCAGCTCGGCCGCGGTGAAGGGATCGGGGCGCAGCGCGAAGCCGGCGCAGGCGGCCTGCACCTGGGCAAAACCCTCCTCGGGTTGCAGCGAGCACACGGCATAGATAAGCCGCCCGCCGGGCTTCAGCATGGCGGCTGCGGCACCGAGCAGCGCCGATTGCACCGCCACCATGGCGGCCACGTCGCGCGGGCGCTTGATGTGCGCCACGTCCGGGTGGCGGCGGATCGTGCCGGTGGCGGTGCAGGGCGCGTCCAGCAGCACCGCATCCACCGGCGCGGGCGGGCGCCACTGCGTGGCATCGGCCTCGATCACTTCCACCTGCAGGCGAAGCCGCGCCAGGTTCTCGCGAAGCCGCGCGAGGCGGGCCGCGTCGTGCTCCACCGCCGTCACCCGCGCGCCGGAGGCGGCCAGCTGCGCGGTCTTGCCGCCGGGGGCGGCGCACAGGTCGATCACCGTCTCGCCGGCGCGCGCCGCCAGCAGCCGCGCGGGCAGCGACGCGGCGGCGTCCTGCACCCAGAAATTGCCCGCGCCGAACCCTGGCAGCTCGGTCACGCGCGTGCCGGCGGGCAGGCGCGCGGTGCCGGTGGGCAGTTCTACGGCATCGGGCGGCGGTGCCGCACCCGGCAGCAGCGAGAGATCGAGCGGCGCTTCGGTTCGGTGCTGGGCGGCGATGTCGTAGGTGGCGGGGCCATACGCATTCCACCAGGCGCTCCACAGCCAGTCGGGCGTGTCGAGGCGCGCTTCGTCGAGCCCCTCGCGCAAGGCGGCGCCATCGCGCGCGATCCGGCGCAGCACGGCGTTGGCCAGGCCGCCAAAGGCCTGGCCGCCGATGCGGCGCGCGTCGTTCACGGCACTGTCCACCGCGGCGTGCGGCGGCGTGCCCAGGAACAGCAGCTGCGCGGCACCCAGGCGGATCACGTCGCGCACCGCATCGGGCGGCGCGCGGCGAAAACACTGCTCCAGCACCGCGTCGATCGTGCCCAGGCGGCGCAGCACGGTGGCGGCCAGCAGATGCGCGAAGCCGCGGTCGCGCGCGTCCATCGCCGGCAGCGCGGCCAGCGCCGCATCCAGCGCGCGCCGGCCGCGCAGCACGGCGTCCAGCAGTTTCGCGGCAGCCTGGCGAGCATCCATTCCGCGCGGCTTATGGCGCGCGGGCGCGCTGCCGGCTATAGCCGCCCCCGCATGTCGGTGTTGCTGGACAATCTGCTGGCCACGCGCCGGCCCTATCTGCTGATCCTTGCCTTCGTCGCCCTGGTCGGCCTGCCGGGGTTCGTCGCACTGCCACCCAGCGACCGCGACGAGGCGCGCTTCGCCCAGGCGACAAAGCAGATGCTGGAAACCGGCGACCTGGTCACCATCCGCTTCCTGGACGAGGCGCGGAACAAGAAGCCCGTGGGCATCCACTGGGCGCAGGCGGCCAGCGTGGCCGTGGTGCAGCGCGCGCTGGGACCGCAGGTCAATCCGGTGTGGCCGTATCGCATTCCATCCCTGCTGGGGATTTTCCTGGCGGCCTGCGCGACCTTCGGCCTGGGGGCCGCGATCGTGGGCCGGCGCGCGGCGCTGCTGGCCGCCCTGTTCTTCGCGGCCACGCTGGTGGCGGCGACCGAGGCACGGATCGCCAAGACCGATGCGGCGCTGAGTGCCGCCGTGGCCGCCAGCATGCTGCTGCTGCTGCGCGCCTATCTGCGGCCGGCCGCGTTCGGCGCCTGGCACGCGGCGGGGTTCTGGCTGGCGCTGGGCGCGGGCATCCTGCTGAAGGGGCCGATCGCGCCGCTGGTGGCGGGGCTGGCGGTGCTGGTGCTGGCGGTGAAGGACCGGGGCGCCGCGTGGCTGGCGCGGCTGCGCCCGCTTTGGGGCGTGGCGCTGATGCTGGCGGTGACCGCGCCCTGGTTCGTGGCGATCTGGATCGCGACCGACGGAAAATTCTTCGCCGACGCGCTGGGCGGCGACCTGGGCCAGAAGCTCGCCGGCGCCGACGAAAAGCATGGCGGCCTGCCCGGCTATCACCTGCTGCTGGCCAGCGCCACGCTGTTCCCCGCGAGCCTCGCTTTGTGGGCCGCGCTGCCGGCGATCTGGAAGAATCGCGGGGCGCCCTGGGTGGCCGCCCTGCTGGCCTGGATCATCCCCACCTGGCTGGTGTTCGAGCTCGCGCCCACCAAGCTGCCGCACTACGTGCTGCCGACCTTCCCCGCGATCTGCCTGCTGCTGGCGGTGTGGGTGCTGGACCCGCTGCGGCACCCGGCGCCGCGCTGGCTGGTGGCGATCGGCGCCGTGCTGTGCGGCCTGGTGGTGGTGGCCCTGGGGGTCGCCGCACCGCTGCTGCCGTGGCTGGCCGATGGCCGGATCGACCCCTGGAGTTTTCTCGGCACCGCGGCTTCCATGCTGACGCTGTGGCTTGGCCTTCGCGCACGCGACTGGCCCGGGCGCGCCATGGCCGGGCTGATCGGCGCGCCGCTGCTGTACGCCGCCGCCTTCGCCGTGGTGCTGCCGCGGCTGGAGGCGCCCTGGATTTCACCGCGCGCGGCGGCATTGGCGCAGGGCGCGCCGCTGGGCAGCGTCGGCTACCACGAGCCGTCGCTGCCCTTCCTGGCCGGCACCGCCACCCGCCTGCTGCGCGACGGCGCGGACGCGGCGGCCTTCCTGCGCGCCACGCCAGGTGCGCGCGTGCTGGTGCGCGACCGCGACGACGCCGCCTTCCGCGCCGCCATGCCCGAGGCGCGCGCGGTGGGCGAGGTGCGGGGCTTCAACTACTCGCGCGGGCAGCGCGTGCGGCTCGTGCTGTATGCGGCGGGGTAGCGGCCATCCGCTACAGCACCTTCACCCAGGTTTCCTCGACCAGGTCGTGGCCGAAACTGTGGTGCGGCGCGCTCGCGACCAGCGCATAGCCCTCGGCGGCATAGAGCGCGCGGGCGGCCAGCAGCACGCTGTGCGTCCACAGCGTGATCCGCCGGTAGCCCTTCTCGCGCGCGAAGGCTTCGCACTGCCGCACCAGGCGGCGGCCCAGGCCGTGGCCGCGCGCGGCGGGATCAAGGATCAGCATGCGCAGCTTGGCGGTGCCGGCATCGGGACCCCGCACCAGGAACACGCTGCCCACGGGCGCGCCATCCAGCGTCGCGATCCAGGCGTTTTCCAGAGCGGGGTCGAAGTCGCGCACGAAGTCCACCACGATCCCGGCGACCAGCGCGCGGAAGGTGTCGTCCCAGCCGAACTCGGCGGCATACAGGCGGCCATGCGCAGCCACCACCCAGTCCAGGTCGCCGGCACTGGGCGGGCGCAGCGCCGCTTCGCGCACGCGCTCAGATGCGCGCGATGATCGCGCCCTTGGGATCGAGCTTGTAGCCGCCGCCTTCGGTCAGCAGCAGCCGCGCATTGGTGGGATCGGGCTCGATCTTCTGGCGCAGGCGGTAGATGTGGGTTTCCAGCGTGTGCGTGGTGACCGCGCTGTTGTAGCCCCACACCTCGTTCAGAAGAACCTGGCGCCCCACCGGCCTGCCGCCGGCGCGGTACAGGTATTTCAGGATCGCGCTTTCCTTCTCGGTCAGCCGCACCTTGCGGTTGCGCGATGCATCCAGAAGTTGTTTCGCGGCCGGCCTGAACGTGTAGGGGCCGATGCTGAACGTTGCATCCTCGGAATTCTCGAAGATGCGCAGCTGCGCGCGCAGCCGCGCCAGCAGCTCGCCGATGCGGAAGGGTTTCGCGATGTAGTCGTTGGCGCCGCTGTCCAGGCCGCGGATCACGTCGGATTCGGAATCGGCGCCGGTCAGCATGATGATCGGCATCTTCACCCCGGCGCGGCGCAGCCTCTGGCACAGGTCGCGGCCATCGGCGTCGGGCAGGCCGACATCCAGGATGATGGCGTCGAAGCGCGCATCGGCCGCACCCAGCAGCGCCTCGGCCGCCGCGGCGCTTTCCGCCTCGGCGGGCATGAACTCACCCTCGGCGCGCAGTTGTTCGGCCAGTGTGGTGCGCAGGATCCGGTCGTCATCGACGATCAGCACCGGGCGCAGCGTGGAGGTTTCCTCGGGCATCATGGGTCCGATGTGGTATCAGGCCCGCAACATTGCCAGGGCGGCGGCCCGCGTCGCAAGCGCCGGCCGGCGGCACGCCTTGCCGCCCGCGGCGGGCACCCCACATGCAAGGCCAACGAATGCGACCCTTGCGTGCCCACGCATCTGTCATGGGTCCCGGGCCGTATATGCCTCGCTTACGCCTTTTTCCCCCCCTGGAATGCGGCCCGGAGAAAACGCGACACCGTGTGTCAACCAACCGCGCGCGCCGCCGTTGCTACCCTGCCGCCGGGCCGGCCAGTCACTCCTGGCCCCGCCTGGATCGAGGCCAACAAGACCATCACGCCGTTCACGAAGTCACCGGAATGACCATTCAAGCAAAGTCCAGCCCACACCCCAGCCAGGCGCCGATCCTGCGCCCGGAAGTCGACCCGCAGGCCCGCCTGCGCGACGTGCATCGCGCACTTTCCGAACTGCGCCGCGGCGTGCCGGTGGTGCTGGAGACCGAGGCCGGCGCCTTCCTGGCCGCGGCCGCGGAAACCGTGGGTGCCCGCGGCATCGCGCTGTTCAGCGACGTGCGCGCGGGTCTGCCGCTGTTCCTGCTGGCGCAAAGCCGCGCCGCGGCCGTGCTGCACCGGCCGGTGGCCAGCGCCGTGGTGGCGTTCCGCGTGGCGCCGCAACTGGTCGCGCCCGATTTGCTGCGGGGCCTGGCTGACCCCACCGCCGAGCACATGCTGCCCCCCGGCATGGACGTGGTTGCCGGTGGCGGCGAGGGCCTGGCGCCGGCCGCGTCGATCGCCGCCACCAAGCTTGCCCGCCTGCTGCCGGCCGCCCTGCTGGCCCCGCTTGCGGCCGACGAGGCGGCTGCCCTGGTCGCCCGCGAAAGCCTGCTGCGCGTGCCGGCCGGCGAGATCCTGGCCTATCCGTCCGACGTGGCCGCCACGCTTTCGCGTGTGGCCGAGGCGCGCGTGCCGCTGGAGGCGGCCGAGGACTGTCGCATCGTCGCCTTCCGCCCCGCCGATGGCGGGATCGAACACCTGGCGATCGTGGTCGGCCGCCCCGAACTGGCCGACGCGCCGCTGGTGCGCGTGCACAGCGAATGTTTTACGGGCGACCTGCTGGGCAGCCTGAAATGCGATTGCGGCCCGCAGCTGAAGGGCGCCATCGCCGCCATGGCCGAGGAAGGCAGCGGCGTGGTGCTGTACCTGGCGCAGGAGGGCCGCGGCATCGGCCTGGTCAACAAGCTGCGCGCCTACGAACTGCAGGATCGCGGCAGCGACACGCTGGACGCCAACCGCCAGCTGGGCTTCGGCGCCGACGAACGCAACTTCATGGTGGCCGCCGCCATGCTGGAGCAGCTCGGCATCCGAAGGATCCGGCTGCTGACCAACAACCCGGACAAGATCACCGCGCTGGAAGCCTGCGGCGTCGAGATCGCCGACCGCGTGCGCCACGTCTTCCCGACCAACGGCCACAACGCCCGCTACCTGGCGACCAAGGCCGAGCGCTTCGGGCACATGCTGTTCTGAGCGGCGGGGCGGGGGCAAGCGCCCCTCACCCCCGCTAGACTCGCGCCATCAGCTCCTTCAGCGCCACCGCCGGCCGCGCGCCGTAGTGGCTGATCGCCTCGGCCGCGGCGATCGAGCCCATGCGTCCTGCCGCCGCCAGCGTGCGGCCCCGCGCGATGCCGGCCAGCACGCCGGCGGCATAGGCGTCGCCGGCGCCGGTCGTGTCCACCACCGCGGTCGGCGCCGCGTCGATCACGTGCACCGCATCGGCCGTGGCGATCACGCTGCCATGCTCGCTGCGGGTCAGCGCCGCCACGGCGACCTCCTGGCGCACCGCGTCCAGCGCGCTGTCGAAATCGGTGCGGTACAGCGCCATCACCTCGGCCTGGTTGGCGAACAGGATATCCACGTCGCGCCGCACCAGGTCGCGGAAGGCGGCACGGTGGCGCTCCACGCAGAACGGGTCGGACAGCGTCAGCGCCACCTTGCGCCCGGCATCATGCGCCACCTTGGCGGCATGGCGGAAGGCGGCCTGCGCCGCCGGCGGGTCGAACAGGTAGCCCTCCAGGTAGGTGATGCGCGCCATCGCCACGCGGTGCTCGTCGATATCGTCGATGCCCAGTTCCACGCAGGCGCCCAGATAGGTGTTCATGCTGCGCTGCGCATCGGGGCTGACCGCGATCAGGCACTGCGCGGTGGGCTGCGTGCCCTGGCCGAAGGGCGTGTCGAAGGCCACGCCGGCCTGCCGCAGGTCGGCCTGGAACACCCGGCCCAGCGCATCGTCGGCGACCTTGCCGATGAAGGCGGCGCGCGCGCCCAGGCTGGCGGCAGCCACGCAGGTATTGGCGGCCGACCCCCCGCCCTGCTCGGTGCCGCCGGAAAGCGCGCCGTACAGCACCCGCGCGCGCGGCAGGTCGATCAGCGTCATGGTGCCCTTGGCCACGCCGTTGGCGTGCAGCCAGGCCTCGTCCACCGGCGCGATCACATCGACCATGGCGTTGCCGATGCCCAGGATATCGAAAACGTCGTCCATGCCGGAGGGAGTCCTTGGGAGGGGTGGGGCAGGCCTGACCGGCCGTGGCGCGGCCCGGCCGCGCAACCCTAGGCGATGCGCGGGCGTCGCACTATGACGCGCCACCGAAAGGGTCAACCCGCCACGCCATGCTGCCCGACCATTCATGCTGAACGCCGCCCCATGCTGAACGCCGCCCCATGCTGAACGCAGCCGGCCTGGCGCTGGGCCAGATCACCGATGCCACGTTCCGCCGCGTGCTGCTGCGGTCGCTGGCGATCGCAACCGCCCTGTTCGCAGCCCTGTGGGGCGGCCTGGTGTGGCTGCTGGCCCGCGCCCAGCTTTCCGGCATCGGCTGGCTCGACTGGACCATCGACATATTGGGCGGTGCCGCGGCGCTGGTCGGCGCGATCTTCCTGTTCGTGCCGGCCACGCTGCTGATCCTGCCGCTGTTCCTGAACGAGGTCGCCGAGGCCGTGGAAGCCCGCCACTACCCCGGCCTGCCGCCGGCGCGGCACAGCGGCGTGGCGGAACAGCTTTGGGCCGGGCTGCGGCTGGCCGGCATCTCGGTGGTGCTGAACCTGCTGGCGCTGCCCTTCGTGCTGCTGCTGCCGGGCATCGGAGTCGCGCTCTATCTGGCGGTGAATGGCTGGCTGCTGGGGCGGGAATACTTCGAGCTCGCGGCGCTGCGCCGGGTCGATCCTGAAAAAACCAGGGCACTGCGCCGCGCGCAGCGGTTGCGCGTGTGGGGCGGCGGCGTGCTGGTGGCGGCGGCCGGGCTTGTGCCGTTCTGCAACGTCCTCGCGCCGTTGTTTGGCGCAGCGCTTTTCGTCCACCTTTTCCACAGGCATTCCATGTTGGCGGGGGGGCGCGCGGGTGTATGATCAATGAACGCGTCGCGGCGCGGACGCTCCGTTGCCGCCGCACCATGCCGCCACGCCCTGGTCCAGGAAGGCCAAGCAGTGTTCCGACGCCGTAAACCCGACGAGCCGGCGGCGCCGGCAGCCCAGGTCGCACCCGAAAGCGAACTTGGCGTGCCCGTGCGTCCGCCCACCATCCGCAAGGAAATACCCGACATGGCCCTGATGCCCCAGAAGCCGGCCCAGCCCACGCCTTCGCTGCAAGCGGGCGCGCCGCAGTCGATGGCGCCCACGCCGTCGCTGCGCCCGATCGAGCCCGCCAGGGCCGCCGCGCCGCCGCCCCAGCCCGTTTCGCGCACCGACCGGCGCACGCTGGTGGTGGGCCGCGGCATCAGCCTTTCGGGCACCATCACCGATTGCGAACGCCTGCTGGTGGAAGGCACGGTGGAAGCCAGCCTGCAGAACGGCAGCGAGCTCACCATCGCGTCCGGCGGCACCTTCAAGGGCGAGATCGAACTGGACGAAGCCGACGTGACCGGCGTGTTCGATGGCGCCATGACCGTGCGCGTGGCGCTGGTGGTGCGCGCCACCGGCAAGGTGCTGGGCAATGTGCGCACGCGGCGCCTGACGGTCGAGGAGGGCGGGCAGATTTCCGGCCGCATCGAGATGATCAACGAACCGGCGGCGGCGCCCGCGGCGCCCGCGGCGGCCAGCACGCCGTCGCGTCCCGCCTATGCCGCACCGGTCGCGGCCGACGCCGCCGCCGGCAGCTGAGCCTCTGATGCCGCGCCGGAGGGCTGACTGACGCGGGGCGCTGCCCTGCTGGCGACGCTGCTTGCGCTGGGCGCCTGCGCCGCGGCCGAGGATCCGTCGGCGCGGCTGACGGTGGAGTTCGAACAGGCCAATGCCGGGCTGCGCGCCATGCAGGCCGGGCGGCAGCCCTGGGACGCGCCGCCCGCGCCGGCGCGGCAGGCCGCGCCGGCCCCACCGGACCAGGCGCCGGACCAGGTGCTGGCGCCCACCCATGTGGCGGCGGGCTTCGGCACCTGGCGCCCCGGGCCGATCCGCGAAACCGCCGCCCTGCTGGGCGCCCCCGCCGGCGCCGTGACCGCGGCCCTGGGCCCGCCCGAACTGCGCCGGCCCGAGGGCGACGCGGAAACCTGGCTGTATCGCGGCCGGCGCTGCCTGCTGGACGTGGTGCTGTATCCCGACCCTGCGACGCGCCAGCCCCGCGTGGGCCATGCCGCCGCGCGCAGCCAGGGCGTCGAGCGCGTCACCGAGGAGACGTGCCTGGCCGAGATCGTCGCCGCGCGGAGCCTGGCGCGGCTGCGCTGAGGGCGCGGCTTGACACCCACGGTCACGGACTATAGTCTTATCGGATCAACTGCCCGAATTGCGTTCCCGGCCTTTTTTGAAGCGCCTGCCGTTGCGCGCAAAAGCCGGTTCACCCGGTGAACCGTCGGTTCACTTGCCACAAAGCGGCTGAAACACGTCAGGGATTGACGGCGTCAGGATCAGGCGTGCGGTCGCGGTCGTAGTGGCGGAAGTATTTCTCGGTCACCAGGTCGGTCTTGACCACGATCGACACATCGGTGGTGTTGAACTGGTGGTCAATGACCGCGCCGTCGCCGACGAAGCCGCCGAGCCGCAGGTAGCCCTTGATCAGGGGCGGCAGGGCGTGCAGGGCAGCGCGGGTGCTGATGCCGTAGGGGTCGGTGCGCTGCATCGACACGAAGCGCGCCGGCAGCGCGCGCGGGCGGATTTCTGCGGGCGCCAGGTGGTGCGCGTGCAGGTAGGTCAGCGGGGCGGCCAGCGCGTCAGGGTCGGTGCCGGGCAGGCTGGCGCAGCCGAACATCAGGTCGATGTTGTGGCGGAACACGTAGGCTGCGATGCCGCGCCACATCAGCTGCATGGTGGGCCGGCCGCGATGCGCGCTATCCACGCAGCTGCGCCCCAGCTCCAGCACCTGGCCGGGCAGTTTCTCGATGGCGCTGATGTCGTATTCGTCGGCGCTGTAGAAGCGGCCGATGCGCCGGGCGGCGTCGCGCCGGATCAGCCGGTAGGTGCCGACCACCGCCTTGGGCCCGTCGCCCAGGTCGTGATCCAGCACCAGCAGGTGGTCGGCGACCGTGTCGAATGCATCGGCGTCGCGCCCGGTGCGGGCGGCCTGCTCCGTCGGGATGGCGCCCAGCTCGCCATAGAACACGCGGAAGCGCAGCGCCTGGGCGGCATCGAGTTCGGCGGCATCGCGCGCCAGGCGCACGCCCAGCGCACCGTTGCGGATTTCCGGGAAGGCGGCGTCCTGCATGGTCGCGGCCGGCGGCACCTGGCGGAGCGCGGCAATCAGGCGGAGCGGCCCCGGGCGGGCATGGCGCGGGGCGCGGCGCCGGCCCGGGCGCGCGGCTGCGAAGGCTGGGCGGCCGGCTTGGTTTCCAGCTTCCTGCCATACAGTTCAAGCCGGTGGCCGACGATGGCGAAGCCCAGCCGCTTGGCGATGGCCTGGATCGCGCGCTCGTGCTCGGCGTCCTCGAATTCGAGCACGCGGCCGGTATCGACGTCGATCAGGTGATGGTGATGGCCGTGCTCGCTGGGTTCATAGCGGGCCCGCCCGCCGCCGAAATCGCGCCGCTCCAGGATGCCTTTTTCCTCCAGCAGCCGGACGGTGCGATAGACGGTGGCGATCGAGATCTTGGCATCGACCGCAAGCGCGCGGCGATACAGTTCCTCGACATCGGGATGGTCCTGGGATTCGGACAGCACGCGCGCGATCACGCGGCGCTGGCCGGTCATCTTCAGGCCCTTCTCGATGCAGAGCTTCTCGATGCGGGATTCCATGCTCTCGTCCGCGGCGGGGTTGGCCGCCACAGTATAGCGGACGCGGGGCGCCCCGCCTAACGCCGTGGCCCGCTGGCGCCGCGACTTCCGCGTCAGCCGCGGCCGCGGCCGCGCGGCTTGGTGCCAAGCCCGATCTTCTTGGCCAGGGTGCTGCGGTGCTTGGCGTAGTTCGGCGCCACCATCGGATAGTCGGGCGCCAGGCCCCAGCGCTCACGGTATTGTTCAGGGCTCATGTTGTAGGCGGTCTTGAGATGGCGCTTCAGCATCTTCAGCTTCTTGCCGTCCTCCAGGCACACCAGGTAATCGGGCGTGACGGACTTCTTGACCGGCACCGCCGGCTGCGGGCGTTCCGGCTGGGCCGGGGTGGTGCCCACGGCGGACAGCGTGCGATAGACTTCCTGGATCAGGCCCGGCAGGTCGGACAGCGGAACCGAGTTGTTGCTGACATGCGCTGAGACGATTTCAGCGGTGAGCTCAAGAATGTCGTTTGACGACTGCGGCTGGTCTGCCATGTGTAGGGTCCTTTCAGCGGCCCGTTGTGCCTTGGTCCAGCGCTTATAAGCGCACGATTCGCGTCGTTGCAATGACGGGAAAGTCCTTGATGCAAGAAATCATCGCCGATGCGGTGGAATCCTGGCCGGTGGACCTGGATATTACGAAGGAAACCTGCCCGATGACCTTCGTCCGGGTGCGGCTGCTGCTGGACCGTCTTGCGCCGGGCGCCGAGGTTTGCGTGCGCCTGGCCGGCCGCGAACCCCTGGAGAACGTGCCGCGCACGCTGCGGCAGCAAGGCCACGCGGTGCTGGCGCTGGCGCAGGAAGCAGCCCAGGATGGGGCGTGGCGACTGCGCGTCAGGAAGAAATCGTGATGCCCAGCACCAGCGCGTCAGTGTCGCCGTAGTATCGCGCGCGGCGGCCAAGTTCGCCGAAGCCGGCGCGGCGATAAAGCGACAGGGCGGCGGCGTTGTCGGCGGCGACTTCCAGGAACATCCGCGCAGCACCCGCGCGCCGTGCTGCCGCCAGGGCGGCCTGCAGCAGGGCCGAACCGTGACCTTGCCGGCGCGCCCGTGGGTGCACCGCCAGCGTCACGATCTCCGCCTCGTCGGCGGCAATCCGGGCCAGCACGAAGCCCTGCGCGCAGGCCAGCGCGAACGCGCCGGGCATCGCCAGCAGGTCGCGGAACGCAGGCTCGTCCCAGGGCATGTGCGGCATCGACGCCGCGTGCAGCCCGGCGAGCCAGGGTGCGGCTTCGGCGCCGACGGCGGCGATCACGCCGGAGGCGGACGCAGGCCCGCGGCGACGCGCGCCTCGGCCGGATCGACATAGAGCGGCAGCGACGCCAGCGCGGCACGTCGGCCTGCCAGGCGCGCCGCCGCCACCCGGGCAATGGCGACAAGGTCGCTGGCACGCGCATCGGCAAGCCGCGCATCACGCTCGGCCGCCAGCAGCCTGGCGCAGGCCCGCGCAGCGGCAGGGCCGGCGACCACCACCCCGGCCGGCAGCGGCAGGCCCGGCAGCGCGCTCTCGTCAAGCGCCAGCGGTGCCGCGGCCACGCCGTCGGCGCCGACCAGCTGGATGTGCAGCCGGTTGCCGCGGCCAGTATCGAAGGCGGCCAGCACGGCCTGGCCCGCAAAGTCATGCGCCAGCGCCTCCGCCGCGGCGACGGCCACCAGCGGCACCGCGCGCGCGGCCGCAATACCATGCGCGAGTGCAATGCCGGTGCGCAGCCCCGTGAAGCTGCCAGGCCCCACCGTCACCGCCACCAGGTCGATGGCGGTGCCGCGCAGCACGGTCTCGGCCAGCCCGGCAAGCGCGCGCGCATTGTCAGCCTGCGCTGGGCGCAGCAAATGCTCAGCGCCGACCACCGAAGCGGCGACCCGGGGGCCGCCGCAGTCGATGACCAGCGTGGCGGTCACAGCAGGCGGCAGGCTTCGTCGAACGCGAAGCGCGGGCTGCGCGGCAGCAGGGCGGCAGGATCGCCGTAGCCCAGGTTGACCAGGAAATTGGACTTCCAGCCGGTGTCGGCCAGGAAGGCGGCATCGACCTGGGCGTTGTCGAAGCCGCTCATCGGCCCGCAATCCAGGCCCACGGCGCGCGCGGCCAGGATCAGGTATGCGCCCTGCAGCGTGCCGTTGCGGAACGCGGTGGTCTCGGCCAGCGCGGGATTGGGCGCGAACCAGGCGCGCGCGTCGGTGTGCGGGAACAGTTTCGGCAGTTGCTCGTAGAACAGCGGGTCGGTGGCGATGATCACGGTGACCGGTGCCGCCATGGTCTTGTCGAGGTTGCCGGGGGAAAGCGCGGGGCGAAGCTTTTCCTTGGCCTCCTTCGTGCGCAGGAACAGGAAGCGCGCCGGCGAGCAGTTGGCGCTGGTCGGCGCCAGCTTCAGCAGGTCGTGGATCTCCTGCAGCTTGCCATCCGGCACCGGCCGGTCCTGGAACTTGTTGTGGGTGCGTGCGGCACGGAACAGCGTATCCAGGGCTGCGTCATCCAGCATGGCGATACCTTGGCTGCATGGAAAAAAGGGGCGCCGATCTAGTCGGCCGGCTGCACCGCGACGACGTCGGGCACGTAGTGGCGCAGCATGTTCTCGATGCCGTATTTCAGCGTCGCCGTGCTGCTGGGGCAGCCGGAGCAACTGCCCTGCATGCGCAGGAAGACCACGCCGTCGCGGAAGCCGCGGAAGATGATGTCGCCGCCATCGCCGGCCACGGCAGGGCGCACGCGGGTGTCCAGCAGGTCCTTGATCTGGGCCACGGTCTCGGCATCGGCCGGGTCGAAATTCTCGGCCTCGTCGTCGGCGATCACGGCGTCGTCCGTCAGCACGGGCCGGCCGGCCATGAAATGCTCCATGATCGCGCCCAGCACCTGGGTGCGCAGCGTCGCCCAATCGGCATCGTCGGTCTTGGTCACGGTGATGAAGTCGGCCGCCAGGAACACCCGCGCCACGCCCGGCAGCGCGAACAGCGCGGCCGCAAGCGGCGAGCTTTCAGCAAGCTCGGCACGCGGGAAATCGGCCGTGCCATTCGGCACCACGTCGCGGCCCGGCAGGAACTTCAGCGTCGCGGGGTTGGGCGTGCCTTCGGTCTCGATGAACATTGTTAGGTCCTCGCTTGCCGCTGGCATGTGCGCCTGGGCCGGGGCCGGGTCAACCCCGGTTGGAACAATTCAGGTTACCGCGTCCAGCTCGGCATCGGAAAGTCCGCCGGGCACGATGGTCATGGGCGTGCGCAACTGGCCGGAATACTTGCCGGCCAGCGCGGTGATCAGCGGCCCCGGCCCCTCGCCGGCCGGAGAACTCGCCAGCACCAGAATGCTGATCTGGGTTTCTTCCTTCAGCAGCGTCAGCAGCTCGTCGCGCGCAAAACCCTCGCGCAGGTACAGCACCGGCATGGTGCCGGTGATGCGGTTCACCTCGGCGGCCAGTGCCTGCAGCAGGCGCTCGGCTTCCTCGCGCTGTTCCTGGCGCAGCAATTCGCCCACGCCCGCCCATTCCTGCACGCCGGGCGGCTCGATCACGCGCAGCAGCGCCACGCGCCCGCCGCCCTTCAGCGCACGCAGGCAGGCGTAGCGCAGCGCCACGGCACGCTCGGGGCTGTCATCGACCACGATCAGGAAGATGCGGTCCTTGCGGCGATCGGCGGCGGCCTGCGTGGCCGGAGGCGCGTCGGTGGACATGGCGCTCCTCAGTTGCGGCGGAAGATCATGCTGCCGAGCCAGCCGGCGAGGCCCGCGACCAGCACCGACATCAGACCATAGAGCAACGGCAGGTCGTGCGCGAAGCGCCACAGATCGGCGCCCAGGCCGACGCGGCGGACGGTCAGCGAAAGATCGCGCGCCACCATGATGCGGCCATCGCGCACCAGCAGCGCCTCGATGCGGTACTGGCCGGTGACCACGGTGGCCGGGAAGGCGATGCGCGCCGAGAACAGCTTGCCGCCGACGATGCTGGCCGGCGGCTCGTTCTCGCCGAACAGGCCCTGCTGGTCGCGGATCTCGATCAGCGCGCGGCGGAACTGTTCCGGGTCACGCCCGCCGCCGCGGGGGTTGAGCGGCAGCAGGTCGGCACCGACACGACCACGGCGGCGTTCCTGCTCGGGCAATATGTCGGCCAGCGGGCGCGAGGAGGCGACGGCGTAGAAGCCGGGCGCGCTGTCGAACCGCGCCTCGGTGCCGTTCAGCCAGATGCCGAAGTGGCGTTCGCGGCGGCGCACCACCAGGTCCTGGCTGGGGCCGCGCGCCACCACCACCACGTCGCCGCCGCCTTCGATGGCGCCGAACACCAGCACTTCCGCGCCCGAGAAGCCGGTGGAAATGTCGATGCGCCGCTGCGACAGGTCGGCCACCAGGTCCTGCGCCGCCGCGGGCATGGCCAGGAGAGTCAGCATGAGCGCAAGGCGCCTCACAACGCGGGGCCGATCGTGAACAGCGCGTCGGGGCGGCGCAGCAGGCCGTAGCCAAGCTGAAGGGCCACGGCCAGCACCAGAAGGCCCAGCAGGCCGCGGGTTTCCTCGCCCTTCAGCCGGGTGGACATGCGCACGCCCCATTGCGCGCCGGCCACCGCGCCGGCCATCAGCAGCAGCGCCAGCACGATATCCACCGACTGCGTCTGCCAGGCTTGCAGCAGGGTGACGTTGGCGGACACGAATACCACCTGGAACAGGCTGGTGCCGATGGTGACGCCGGTGGGCATGCCCAAGAGGTAGATCATGGCGGGCACCAGGATGAAGCCGCCGCCCACGCCCATGATGGCGGACAGCACGCCCACACCGAAGCCCACAAGCAGCGGCGGGATCACGCTGATGTAGAGCCGCGACTGCCGGAAGCGCATCTTGAACGGCAGCCCATGCGCCCAGTAGTGCTCGTGCCGCCTGGTTGCGAGCTGCTTCTTGCGGCGCAGGATGGCGCGGGCACTTTCCGCCACCATCAGCGCCCCCAGAACGCCCAGCACCACGACGTAGAACAGCGCGATCACCAGGTCGACCTGGCCTTCGCGCCTGAGCCAGGCAAAGAACTGCACGCCCAGGCCCGACCCCGCGAGGCCCCCCAGAAGCAGCACCGTGCCCATCTTCAGATCGACATTGCCGCGCCGAAGGTGACCGATCAGGCCGGACACACTGGCGCCCATGGTCTGATTGGCGCTGGTGGCGACGGCCACGGTGCTGGGCACGCCCAGGAAGATCAGCAGCGGCGTCATGAGAAACCCGCCGCCGACGCCGAACAGCCCCGAAAGAAAGCCCACGCCGAACCCCAGGCCAAGGATCAGCAGCACATCGACAGAAAGTTCGGCGATCGGGAGATAGACCTGCATTTTTCCGCGCGCGCAACGACTCCAGCCCAGGGTCGGACGCCGGGGCTTGTGCGCCTGACCGGTGGCCGCATCAAGGCATGGGATCGAAAAATCAGCCGGACGGTTCAGGCGGCGCGTACGGCTGTGCCGGCATCCAGGAAGCGGCCGATCCAGGCGGCCAGACGCGCCGCGTCGTCCGTGCCGGCGTAGCTCGCGATCGCGGGCGCGGCCAGCGCGCCATAGCCCGGGCGCCGGAGCTCGATCAGCGCGCGGCCGAAGGCGGCAGTGAATTCCGGGTGGCACTGGAACGAGATCGCATCGCCGTAGTCCAGCCCCGCGGACGGCGTGAAGGCGCTTGCCAGCGTCACCCGCGCGCCGGGCGGGCACACCACCACCTGGTCCTGGTGCGACGCGGCCACGCGCACCCGCGCCACGGCGTGCTCCATCCAGGGGGCGCGGGCGGCCACGGCGTACTCGTGCACGCCGATGCCCCAGCCCTTCTCGGACTTCACCACCTGGCCACCGAAGGCCTGCGCCATCGCCTGGTGGCCGAAGCAGATGCCCACCAGCCGGACCTGCCCGCGCGCCGCGCGCAGGAAGTCGAGCAGCTTGGGAATCCACGGCAGGGTGTCGTAGACGCCGGCGGGCGAGCCGGTCAGCACATAGGCTTGGTGTGCAGCTGGCGCGGCGGGCCATTCGCCACGCGTCACGTCGTACAGCTGGGCGGCGCGGCCGGCGCCCAGCATGCGCTGCACCATCGCGCCGTAGCGCCCGTGCTCGGCCAGCAGCGCATCAGGCGTATCGCCGCATTGCAGGATGGCAATTGTCATCGGGGCGGGCATGGCGGCACGTGCTCAGCCTGGCAGGAAGCCGGTGATGCGATAGACCTCGTCCAGGGTGGGCCGCGCGATTTCGCGCGCCCGCGCCGCCCCTTCGGCCAGCACCGCATCGACCGCGCCGGGGTCGGCCAGCAGGCGGCGCATCTCGGCGGTGATCGGCGACAGGTTGGCGACCAGCAGGTCGGTGAGCATGCCCTTCACCTCGGAGAACTGCCTGCCGCCCCAGTCGCCCAACACCGCCGCCGGCGGCCGATCGGTCAGTGCGGCGGCGATGCCCACCAGGTTGCGCGCCTCCGGCCGGCCGTTCAGGTCGGTTTCATCATACGGCAGCGGGTCGGGGTCGGTCTTGGCCTTCCTGACCTTGTTGGCGATCGCATCGGCATCGTCGGTCAGGTTGATGCGGCTCATGTCGGACGCGTCCGACTTGCTCATCTTCTTCGACCCGTCGCGCAGGCTCATCACGCGCGCGCCGGCGCCCAGGATCAGCGGCTCGACCTCGGGGAAGAATTTTACGCCGTAATCGTGGTTGAATTTCTGGGCGATGTCGCGGGCCAGCTCCAGGTGCTGCTTCTGGTCCTCGCCCACCGGCACGCGCGAGGCCTTGTACAGCAGGATGTCGGCGGCCATCAGGTTGGGATAGGCGTACAGCCCGACCGAGGCATTCTCGCGGTCCTTGCCGGCCTTGTCCTTGAACTGCGTCATGCGGTTGAGCCAGCCCAGGCGGGCCACGCAATTGAAGATCCAGGCCAGTTGGGCATGGCCCGGCACGGCCGACTGGTGGAACACGATGTGCTTCCCGGGGTCGATGCCGCAGGCCAGCATGGCGGCCGCCACCTCGCGCGTGGCCTGGCGCAGTTCCTTGGGTTCCTGCCACAGCGTGATGGCGTGCAGATCGACCACGCAGAAGATGCAGTCGTGGTCCTGCTGCAGCCTGACCCAGTTGCGGATCGCGCCGAGATAGTTGCCCAGGTGAAGGTTGCCGGTGGGCTGTACGCCCGAGAACACACGTTGCATGGGCCGCGGTATCGCCGCCGGGTCAGGGTCGGTCAAGCGCGGCCGCGGCGCAGCAGCCCCCTGATCTCCGAGGGCCGGACGGCGCCCAGCCCCCAGCCCGCGCCGAAATAGGCCAGCAGGCCCAGAAGAATCAGCCCCGCCAGTGCCGCCCAGCGCAGGCCAGGCACCGCGCCGCTGGCCGACCAAAGGGGCGTGGCGAACCACAGCACCGCACCCATCGCCGCACTTGCCAGCAGCATGCGGGGCCAGCGCGACGCCAGGCGCGGATCGACCACGAACTGCCGCCTGCGCCACAGCACCAGCCACAGCGCCGCCACGTTGGCGATGGCCGCGATCGCGGTCGCCAAGGCGAGGCCGACATGGCCCAGGCTGCGCATCAGCAGCAGCGACAGGGCCACGTTCAGCACCACCGTGGCCGCGCCCACCTGCACCGGCGTCATCGTATCGGCACGCGCGAAAAATGCCGGCGCCAGGACCTTGTTCAGCACATAGGCCGGCAGGCCCAGCGCATAGGCCGCCAGCGCCAACGCGGTGGCCCGCGCATCCGCCGCATCGAAGGCACCACGGCCGAACAGCGTAGCGACGATCGGATAGGCCGCCGCCGCCAGCCCCACCGCGGCCGGCAGCGTGATCAGCATGCCGAATTCCACCGCGCGGTTCTGCGTGGCGTTTGCCGCCTCCGCCTCGCCGGCGCGCACCTGGCGGCTCAGCACCGGCAGCAAGGCGGTACCCAGCGCGATGCCGATCACGCCCAGCGGCAACTGATTTACCCGGTCGGCGTAATAGAGCCAGCTCACCGCCCCCGCCGGCAGCAACGAGGCGATCATCACATCGACCATCAGGTTGATCTGCGTGACGCCTGCGCCCAGCGTGCCCGGCAGCATTTTTCGCGCAACGTTGCGGACGCCGGTCGTGAGGCGGGGCCAGGGGAAGCCAAGCGGCATGCCGGCCGCGCGCACCGCCCAGGCCAGCAGCACCAGTTGCAGCCCGCCCGATATCGCCACCGCCCAGGCCTGCGCCCGCGCCTGCACCACGGGCTCACCCGCGACGAGCAACAGCGCCGCGATCAGCGCCAGATTGAACAGGCAGGGCGCCGCGGCGCCGGCCGCGAAGCGATCCACCCCGTTCAGCACGCCGGTCAGCAAGGACACCACGCAGATCAGCGGCAAATAGACGAAGGTGATGCGCGTGAGATCGACCGCCAGCGCGAAGCGCAGCGCCTCGTCGCGGAAGCCAGGCGCCAGCACGGTCATCAAGGCCGGCATGAACACGATCGCCAGCGCCGCAAGCACGAACAGCAAAAGCGACAGTGCGGCCAGGGTCTGCTCGGCCAGCGCGCGGGCCTCGGCGCGACCTTCGGTGGCCAGCGCGCCACTGAAGGCGGGCACGAAGGCGGCGCTGAACGCGCCCTCGGCGAACAGGCGGCGAAAGAAGTTGGGCAGCTTCAGCGCCACGAAGAAGGCATCGGCCACCGGGCCGGCGCCCAGCAGCGACGCGGTCAGGATGTCACGGACGAAGCCCAGGATGCGGCTGATGGCGGTCCAGCCGCCGACGGTGAAGACGCTGCGGATCATCTGCGGCCAGCCTCCTACAGCGTCGGCACGGGGTCGGCCACACAGGCGCCTGCGACCTCTGGGCTTGACACCAATACGGACGTCCGTATTATATCCAAATGCCGAAAGCTTCCCTGCGCGATCGCCTGCTCGATGCCGGCCTTCAGGTGATGTTCCGTGGCGGGTACTGCGCGTCCGGGGTCCGCGACATCGTCGCCGCCGCCGGCGCCCCCCAGGGCTCCTTCACCAACCATTTCCGGTCCAAGGAAGCTTTCGCCGGTGCCGTGCTGGACCGCTACTTCGCACACGTTCAGGAACTGGTCGCGCAGTCGCTGGGCGACCCTTCGCTGCCACCGAGGGACCGCCTGCGCCGCTATCTCGACATCGTCACGGATCGCCTGGCGGCCGACGCGTGGTCGCGCGGCTGCCTGATAGGTGACCTGAGCCTGGAGGTATCGGCGCACAGCCCGGCGTTACGCGACCAGCTGGACTTGCTGTTCCAGCTCTGGCGCAAGCCCTTCGCGGCCTGCATCCGCGACGCCCAGGACGCCGGCGAGATCGACACCGCTTTCGCGCCGGCGGAGCTGGCCGAATTCCTGCTGGCGAGTTGGCAGGGCGCGATCCTGCGCATGAAGGTCGCGCGCGACCCGGCGCCACTGGCCCGCTTCAAGGCGATCGCCTTCGCCACCGTGTTCAAGGAAGCCAATCCATGATGCCCGCTGCTGTCGTACCCATGGCTGACCTGGTGCTGCCCCGCGTCGCCGTGCTTGGTGCGCGGATGGCTTGGCGCGAGGCCGGTGATCGGGATGGCCCGGTCGCGCTGTTCCTGCACGGCAACCCGACCTCGTCCTACATCTGGCGCAATATCCTGCCGCTGATTGCGCCGGTGGCGCGCTGCATCGCGCCCGACCTGATCGGCATGGGCCAGTCTGACAAGCCCGACATCGCGTACCGTTTCGTTGACCATGTGCGATTCGTGGATGCCTTCATCGCGGCGATGGACCTGCGGCGCATGGTCCTGGTCGCGCAGGATTGGGGCACGGCGCTGGCGCTGCACTTCGCTGCCCGCCATCCGGACCGCGTGCTCGGCCTTGCGTTTATGGAGTTCATCCGGCCGATGGCAGACTGGAACGATTTCCACCAGTCGGACCAGGCGCGCACGCTCTTCCGCAAGTTCCGCACGCCCGGGTTGGGCGAGCAGTTGATCCTGGACGGCAACGCTTTCGTTGAGCAGGTGCTGCCGCGCAGCGTGCTGCGCGGCCTGACCGAAGCTGAGATGGCCGTCTATCGCGCGCCCTTCGGCACGCGCGCGTCTCGCGTGCCGACCTGGCGGTTCCCAAACGAGCTGCCAATCGGCGGGCAGCCGGCTGAGGTGCACGGGCTGCTTGGCCAGGCGCACGCCACCCTGTTGGGATCGCGCTATCCAAAACTTCTGTTCGCGGCAGACCCCGGTGCTTTGGTTTCCCCTGGCCTTGCGGCCGAGATCGCCGCAAGGCTGCACGATTGCCGGCTGGTGATGCTTGGGCCAGGTGCGCACTTCCTGCAGGAGGACCATCCGGAGCGGATCGGGCAGGAGATCGCCGCCTGGATCGCCGGGCTCGGCTTCTAGCACTGGATCAGGCGGCGTTCGCCGGCACCTCGGGTTCGGCCAGCGCGCCTTCCAGCGCCTCACGCAGCGCCGTGAGCTTCCGTTCGTTCTCGACCTTCAGCCCGAACACGTCCTTCACGTAGAACACATCCACGGCGCGCAGGCCGAATGTGGTGACGTGAGCGGAGGCGATCTGCAGCGCCTCCGCGCTGATCGCGGCGGTCACGTCGTGCAGCAGGCCGGGGCGGTCGCGCGCATTCACCTCGATCACCGTGTGCGTGGCCGATGCGTGATTGTCCACCACCACGCGGGGCGGAATGGCGATGCTGCGCAGGCGCGCGCTGATCGGACGCAGCTTGCGGATCTCGTCGGCGATGCGCAGCCGCCCCGACAACGCCTGTTCGATCAGCACCGAAAGCCTGGCGAGGCGATGCGGCGCATCGAACGCGCCGCCAGCAGCGTCCTGCACCCAGAACGTATCGAGCGCCATGCCGTTGGTCATGGTGTGGATGCGCGCATCGACGATGCTGGCACCGGCCACTGCAAGTGCTCCGGCGATGCGGCTGAACAGGCCGGGATGGTCGGCGGTATAGACCGTCACTTCCGTCACCGCGCGTTCCGGCAGCGGGCGGGTATCGACCAGCAGGCGCTGGCCGGTACGCGATGCCTCGCGCGTCATGGCGGCGTGGCGGGCATGCGTGGCGGGATCGAAGGCCAGCCAATAGGGCGGATATCCCAGCACCAGGAAGGCGTTGCGATCGTCCTCGGTCCAACCTTCCAGCAGGGCGGCGGCGGCGTCCTTGGCGCGGCTCACGCGCAGGTCGCGCTCGCCCACCGAAAGCCCGCCGGCCAGCACTTCCGCCACGCGCCAATAGAGCTCGCGCAGCAGCGTGGCCTTCCAGTTGTTCCACACGCGGGGGCTGACCGCGCGCATGTCGGCCACCGTCAGCACCAGCAACAGCCGCAGCCGCTCAGGCGACTGCACCAGGTCGGCCAGGTCGAGGATGGTCTTGGGGTCGTCGATGTCGCGTTTGAAGGCGATCTGGCTCAGCACCAGGTGGTGCTGCACCAGCCATGATGCGGTTTCGGTTTCCTCGTCGGTCAGGCCCATGCGGGGGCCAAGCTGCATGGCGATCTCGGCGCCGATGTCGCTGTGGTCACCGCCGCGGCCCTTGGCGATGTCGTGCAGCAGCGCCGCCACGTACAGCGCGCGGCGCGACTGCACCTGGCCGATCAGGCTGGACGCCACGGGCGCCACCTCGGCGAGTTCGCCTTTTTCCAGGCGATTGAGGATGGCGATGACCTCCACCGTGTGCTCATCGACGGTGAACACGTGGTAGGTGTCGAACTGCATCTGGCCAACGATCCGGCCCCAGTCGGACAGGAAGCGGCCCAGCAGCCCGGCCTCGTTCATCACCCGCAGCCAATGCGCGCCATCGGCCCGATGGCCCGAGGCAGCACCCATCGGCCCGGCAAGCAGATCGACGAAGATCGTGTTGGCCTCGGCGTCGTTGCGCAGGCCCACGGCCAGGCGCGCATCGCGGATCAGGCCAAGCTGGGTCATGGGGTGCAACTGCCGGCCGATGTCGCGCGCCGCGCGCAGCACGCGGAACATCAGGATGGGCTCGGCTGCGAAGCTGCGCCCGGCGGCCAGCACCAGGCGCCCATCCTCCAAGGCAAAGCCCGCCTCGGCCAGCGCCGGCGTGGTTTCCGGCGTGACCGCCGGCGTGCCCCGCGCCAGCCGGTCCAGCATGGGTTCCAGCACATGGGTCAGCCGGCGGACTTCGCGCGCGGTCAGGAAGTAGTGCTTCATGAACCGCTCCACGCCATCGGTCGTGGCGTGGCGCGTATAGCCCATGCGGGCGCCGATCACCGGCTGCAGGTCGAAGGTCAGGCGCTCCTCGGGCCGGCCGGTGGTGTAGTGCAGGTGGAAGCGCACCGACCACAGGAAGTCGAGCGCCCGGGCATAGACTTTTTCCTCCGCCTCCGTGATCAGCGCGGTGGCGCGACCAGCGGGACCCACCAGGTCGCGGAATCGGGACACGCCCAAGACGTAGCGCGCTTCCCAGAACAGCGTGTGCAGGTCGCGCAGGCCGCCCTTGCCTTCCTTGATGTTGGGTTCGACCAGATACGCGCTGTCGCCGAACTTGGCGTGCCGGGCAGCGCGTTCCGCGCGTTTCGCGGCAATGAAGGGTGCGGCGCCGGCGGCCTCGCAATCGGCCTTGAAGCGCTGCGCGAATTCCGCATGCACCGCCTCGTCGCCGCACATCAGCCGGGCGTCCAGCAGGCTGGTGCGGATTGTCACGTCGGCTCGCGCCTGCTTCATGCATTCATCGATGCTGCGCGTGGCGTGGCCGACCTTCAGACCCAGATCCCACAGGAAATAGAGCGTGAACTCCACCACCTGCTCGATCCTGGGGGTTTCCTTCCAGGGCGTCAGGAACAGCAGGTCGATGTCGCTGAACGGGGCCAGCACGCCGCGGCCATAGCCGCCGGTGGCCAGCAGGGCCAGGTGCTCGGCGCTGCTGCGCACGCCGGCCGGAAAGACCTGGTCGGTGACGTAGATGTAAAGCGCCCGCGTCAGGCCATCCATCTGCGCGGCCAGCTGGCGGGCACAGACCAGCCCACCCTGGCCGCGCTCGAAATTCTCCCTTGTCGTCGCCTGCAACGTGGCCAGGCGCCGGCGGAACAGCGCCAGCGCCGCGTCGCGCGGGGCCATGCCGCCATGCGCCCGCGCGGTCTCGTCCAGCTCGGCCGCCAGCACGGGGTCAGGGCCGGACGCCCAGGCCACGCGGCTGTCCTGGGTCATGGCGGCATCATCGGCGTCAACGCGCGCATCCATCGCGCAGAGGTTACACACTTTTCGCAGTTGCGAGATAGCCTCACGGCGCACCTCGCAACGCTTTCAACCTGCACACGAGCGCGTGTGCCTCGCGCGGGCTTAGTGCGTCGGGGTCGGTTTCGTCCAGCAGGGCCAGCGCCGGGTCCGGCGGCGCGTCAGGCGCAGGCGCCGGCCTGGCGGCAAACAGCGGCATCTCGTCGGACAGCGGCGAAAGGCCGCGCGCGCGCTCCTCCAACGAAGCCAGCACGGTGCGCGCGCGCGAAACCACCGCGTCCGGCACGCCGGCCAGACGTGCCACGTGGATGCCGTAGCTGGCCGCCGCCCCGCCCGGACCCACCTCGTGCAGGAACACCACGCGCCCGGAAAACTCCTTCACCCGCATGCTGGCGGGCGTCAGTTCCGGCAGCCGTCCGGCAAGCGCGCCCAGCTCGTGGAAATGCGTGGCGAAGATCACGCGGGCGCGGTTGCGGTCATGCAGCGCCTCGGTCACCGCCCAGGCCAGCGCCAGGCCATCCCAGGTGGCGGTGCCGCGCCCCAGCTCGTCGAGAATGACGAAACTGCGCGGCCCCGCCTGGTTCAGGATGGCGGCGGTTTCCACCATCTCGACCATGAAGGTCGAGCGCCCGCGCGACAGGTCGTCGGCGGCGCCGACGCGGCTGAACAGGCGATCCACGATGCCGATCGTGGCCGCCTTGGCGGGCACGTAGCTGCCGGCCTGGGCCAGCACCGCGATCAGCGCGTTCTGGCGCAGATAGGTCGATTTCCCGGCCATGTTCGGACCCGTCAGCAGCATCATGCGGCTGCCCGCCGACAGGTCGCAGTCGTTGGCGACGAAACTGGCCTGACCGGCCTGGCGAAGTGCTGCTTCCACCGCCGGGTGCCGGCCGGCGGCGATGCTGAACCGCGCATCCTCGGTCATGGTCGGGCGGCACCAGGTGCCGGCCTCCGCGACCTCGGCCAGCGACGCCGTCAGGTCGGTTTCGGCCAGCGCCGCGGCCACCGCGCTGACGCTGGCCGCGTCCTGCACGCAGGCGGCCGCCAATGCCTCGAACACCGCGCGTTCGCGGGCCGAGACGGTTTCCGCGGCCTCGGCGATGCGGCGATCCAGGTCGGCGATCTCGGGCGTGGTGAAGCGCATGGTGCCGGCCATGGTGGCGCGGTGCGTCAGCGGCGGGAGCTTTTCGGGCGGTTTGCGCAGCCACGCCTCGCCCACGGCGGCGGGCACTTCCAGGAAGTAGCCGATCTGCGTGGTGTGGCGGAGTTTCGCATTCGCACCGCTGGCGTGGCGATACTGCGCTTCCAGCATGGCGACGATTTTTCGGGAGTCGTCGCGCAGCCGCTGCGCCTCGTCCAGCGCCGCATCATGGCCGGGTGCCACGAAGCCCCCCTGCGAAACGGCAACCGGCAGCGACGCCGCCAGCGCGCCGCGCAGCCGATCCGCAAGCCTTGGCAGCAGCGCCGTCGCGGGCCAGGCGATGGCTTCGGGCACGGTCGGGCCGGACAGCCGCTCGGCCAGGATCTCGGCAGCCGACAGCCCATCGCGGATGGCGCCCAGGTCGCGCGGGCTGCCGCGCGACAGCCCGAGCCGCGCCATGGCGCGCGCCATGTCGGCGCTGCCGCGCAGGATTTCCCGCACACGGCGGCGCAGCGCGGCATCCTCCAGGAAGGCCGCGACCTTGTCGTGCCGCGCGCGGATCACGGCAAGCTCGGTCGAGGGCGCTGCCAGCCGCGCCGCCAGCAGCCGCGCCCCGCCGGCGGTCAGCGTGCGGTCGATCGCGGCGCGCAGGCTGGCGGCACCCTCGGTGATTTCCAGGCTGCGCCGCGCCGCGGCGTCGATCGCCATGGTGCGGGCGGAGTCTTCGCGCGCGGGCCGCGACAGCGCCGGCAGCTTTCCGGCCTGGGTGCGCCGCGCGTAATCCAGCAGCACGCCCAGCGCGGTGACCTCGGCTGCCGAGAAATCACCGAACGCATCGACGCTGGCGACCGCGTAGACCTCCGAGACATGCCGCGCGGCGGCGCCGGGGTCGAACACCGCGCCCGGCAGCGGGGTTGCGCGCGGGCCAAGCTCGGCCAGGGGCCCGGCCAGCAGGTCGGCCAGCGCTTCGGGATAGAGCAGTTCCGAAGGCCCAAGCTGCGCGATCAGCCCCGCCACGGCGTCGGCATCGCTGGCGGCGGCAGCGACGGCGCCGGTGGAAAGGTCGAGCCAGGCCACGCCCAGTGCCCCGCGCGCGGCACCGGCCACCGCGGCCAGCCAGTTGGCGCGGCCGCTGTCCAGCAGGGTTTCCTCGGTCAGCGTGCCGGGCGTGACCAGGCGCACCACCTCGCGCCGGATCGGCGCGCCGGCGCCGCCGCGGGCGCGCGCCTCGGCGGGGGTTTCCACCTGGTCGGCCACGGCGACCCGGAAGCCGCGGCGGATTAGGCGCGACAGGTAGCTTTCGGCCGCCGCCGCCGGCACGCCGCACATCGGGATCTTTTCGCCGGCATGCTCGCCCCGATAGGTCAGCGCGATGTCGAGCGCCGCGCTGGCCGCCTTCGCGTCGTCGAAGAACAGCTCGTAGAAATCGCCCATGCGATAGAACACCAGCGCCTCGGGGTGCGCCTGCTTCGCCTGGAACCACTGGCGCATCGCGGGCGTGGCGGTCTCGATGCTCATGCGCCCGGCAGCCTAGCGGCGGCCTTCGCTAGTGCGAAGCGGGTCCCTATCGCCAGCCCGCGCGGCCCGTCATCATCGCGCCAACCCCCAGGAGACGGATCATGGACGGCACCAGCATCGACCCGCGCACCGCGCGCATCACCGGCGAGGAAGCGCTGGCGATGCACGCCACGGGCCGGCCCGGCAAGCTGGAGATCCGCATCACCAAGCCGCTGACCACGGCGCGGGACCTGTCGCTCGCCTATTCCCCCGGCGTGGCGGAGCCCTGCCTGCGCATCGCCGCCGCCCCGGCCACCGCCTACGACTACACCGCCAAGGGCAACTTCGTGGCCGTGATCAGCAACGGCACCGCGGTGCTGGGCCTGGGCAACCTCGGCGCGCTGGCCAGCAAGCCGGTGATGGAGGGCAAGGCGGCCTTGTTCAAGCGCTTCGCCGACGTGGACAGCATCGACCTGTGCGTCAGCACCGAGGACGTGGACGAGTTCGTGAACTGCGTGCGCTACCTGGGCCCCAGCTTCGGCGGCATCAATCTGGAAGACATCAAGGCGCCGGAGTGTTTTGTCATCGAGCAGCGGCTGCGCGAGCTGATGGACATTCCGGTGTTCCATGACGACCAGCACGGCACCGCCATTGTCGCCGCTGCGGGCCTGATCAATGCGCTTGAACTCACCGGCCGGACGCTCGCGGACACCAAGCTGGTGGTGAACGGCGCCGGTGCGGCGGCCATTGCCTGCGTGGAACTGCTGAAGGCCATGGGCATGCGGCCCAACAACGTGATCCTGTGCGACACCAAGGGCGTGGTGTATCGCGGCCGGCAGGAAGGCATGAACCAGTGGAAGTCGGGCCACGCGGTGGAAACCACTGCCCGCAGCCTGGCCCAGGCGCTGGACGGCGCCGACGTGTTCTTCGGCCTGTCCGCCAAGGGGGCGCTCACGCCCGCCATGGTGGCCGCGATGGCGCCGAAACCGATCATCTTCGCCATGGCGAACCCCGACCCGGAAATCACGCCCGAGGAAGCGCGCGCCGCCAGGCCCGATGCGATCGTGGCGACCGGGCGCAGCGACTATCCGAACCAGGTCAACAACGTGCTGGGCTTCCCCTACATCTTCCGGGGCGCCTTGGACGTGCGGGCATCGACCATCAACGAACCCATGAAGATCGCCGCGGCCCGCGCGCTGGCCAGCCTCGCGCGCGAGGACGTGCCCGACGAGGTGCTGGGTGCCGGCGGCGGGCGGCGGCTGCAGTTCGGCCCCGACTACATCATTCCCCTGCCCTTCGACGCACGGCTGATGACCACCGTGCCGCCGGCGGTGGCGCGCGCCGCCATGGACTCCGGCGTGGCGCGAAAACCCTGCACCGACCTGCGCCGCTACGCGCGCGAGCTTTCCGCCAGGCTCGATCCGACCGCGGCGGCGCTGGATGCGATCGAGGAACGCGTGCGCGCCAATCCGCGCCGCGTGGTGTTTGCCGAGGGCGAGGAGGAGAAGACGATCCGCGCCGCCGTGGCCTTCCGCAACGCGGGCTTCGGCACGCCGGTGCTGATCGGCCGCGACGACCGCATCATGGCGACGATGCTGACGCTGGGCCTGGGCGCGGTCGATGGCATCGAGGTGCACAATGCGCGGCTTTCCGGCGCCAATGCCAAATACGTCGATCACCTGTACGCAAAGCTGCAGCGCCGCGGCTTCCTGCTGCGCGACTGCCAGCGCATGGTGAACCAGGACCGCAACATCTTCGCGGGCCTGATGGTGGCCACGGGCGATGCGGACGCCATGATCACCGGCATCACGCGCGTGGGCGCGGTGGCGCTGCGCGACGTGCTGCTGGTGATCGACCCCGCGCCGAACAGCCTGCTGTTCGGCCTCACGTTGATGATCACGCCGCAGGGCCCGGTGTTCTTCGCCGACACCGCGGTGAACGAGCTGCCGACCGCCGAGGAAACCGCCGACATCGCGGTCGCCGCCGCGCAAGCCGCGCGCAAGCTGGGGGTGGAGCCGCGCGTGGCGCTGCTGAGCTACAGCACCTTCGGCAATCCGATGCGCGAGAAAAGCAAGACCATGCGCGACGCCATGCGCTTCCTGGAAGCCAAGAAGCCGGATTTCGAGTTCGATGGCGAAATGAGCCCGGAGGTCGCGCTGGACCACGCGCTGATGATGCAGCTTTATCCGTTCTGCCGGCTGAAGGGCGCGGCGAACGTGCTGGTGATGCCGGGGCTTCATTCGGCGCATATCGTGACCAGGCTGGCACCGAAGCTGGGCGGGGTGTCCACCATCGGGCCGCTGCTGATCGGGCTGTCGCGCCCGGTGCAGATCGTGCCGCTGGACGCCTCGGTGACCACCATCGTGGAAATGGCCTGCCTCGCAGCGCATGAGACGGTGGCGCGATAGCCGGGACGATTCCGGCGCATGGGAATGAGGCAAACGAACCGTCGGTCCACCGGGTGAACCGCGATTCGTGAAAAACACGACAGGCCTGCTGCCACCCTTCCCCGGCAGGAGCGGTTGGGAAGCGGGGGGACTGCGGCGTCATCGAACATTGCCGATTGTAGGCAAAAATGCCTACAAAATGCCAGGACTTTTGCCACTCATCGGCGCGGCATCGTCACCAGCCACAGCCCCAGCAGCACCAGCGCCACCGCGGGCAGGGTCAGCCAGCCGTGGCTTTCGCCGAACAGGGCCATGCCCCACAGCAGGCCGCTCAACGTGACGATGTAGCCGACCTGGCTGGTGAACACGCCGCCGCGGCGGCCCATCAGGCGGAAGAACAGCAGGAAGGCGGTGGCCTGCAGCGCACCCTGGACAGCGATCCAGGGCAGCGCCGCGCCCCAGCCGGCGGGCGGGGCCACCAGGTGGCCGGCCACCAGCGCCAGCGGCAGCAGCACGGCAGCGCAGGCCAGCAGCGTGAAGCAGGCCAGCGCCACGCTGTCGGTGCCCGCGGGCCGCCAGGTCGCCGCCACCACGTTCGACAGCGCGTAGCAGCCCGGCACCAGCAGCAGCAGCGCGGCCCAGGGCAGCGTGGCCAGCGTCGGCAGCGACGCGCCCGGCGCCATCGCCAGCGCCACGCCGGCAAAGGCCACCACGCTGCCCAGCCACACGCGCCGCGTGACCGTTTCCGTCCCCAGCAGCGCCAGGGCCAGCGCGGTCAGCGCAGGGGAAACCGGCGCCATCAGCCCGAACAGGCCGGCCGGCACGTGCCGCATGCCCAGGAACAGCAGCATGTTCGGCACGCCCATGCCGACAGCACCCTGCACCAGGCAGAACACCAGGTGGTGCGCATCCGGCCGCAAGCGCTGCCGCCGCGCCAGCAGCACCACGCCCAGGATCAGCGCCGCCGCCGCCGCCTGCAGCGCCGAGAACGCGATCACCTGCACGCCGCTTTGTCCGGCGAACTTCACCACGGTGGGCGTAAGCCCCCAGGCCAGGCCACAGCCGGCAAGCGCGACGAAGTCGATCAGGGGGATTCGCAAGATGGCCAAGCTTACATCCCGTTCCGCACAGTTGCGACCGGGGGGCACCCTGACGCAGGATCGCGCCCGATGGAGTCGCGCGAACCTGCGGAGATGGTCGCCACGCCGCATGGCGCGGCGCCGGTGCACTGGCGCCGCTCGGCCCGCGCGCGGCGGGTTTCGCTGCGCATCGATCCGCGCGGCGGCACCGTGGTGGTGACGCTGCCGCTGCGCGTCGGGCGCCGGCAGGGTATCGACCTGCTGAATACGCACGCCGCCTGGATCATGGACCGGCTGGCGGCCTTGCCGCCGGCCACGCCCTTCGTGGCGGGCGCCACCGTGCCGCTGGCGGGCCGGCCCCTGCGCATCGTGCATGCACCCACCGCGCGCGGCGGCGCCTGGCTGGATGGCGACACCATCCAGGTCGCCGGCGACCCCGCCCACCTGCCCCGCCGCGTCGGCGATTTTCTGCGCGCGGAGGCGCGCCGGCGCATCACGCCGCTGGTGCTGGCCAAGGCGGTGGGGGCCGCGCGCCGCCCCGTGCGCATCGCGGTGAAGGACACGCGCAGCCGCTGGGGCAGCTGCGCGCCGGATGGCACGCTGGCCTTCAGCTGGCGCCTGGTGATGGCCCCGCCCGAGGTGCTGGACTACGTGGTCGCGCACGAGGTGGCGCACCTGACCCACATGAACCATGGCCCGAAATTCTGGGCGCTGGTCGATCGCCTCACGCCGCATGCGGACGCCGCCAAGGCCTGGGTGGCGGCGCATGGCGGGCGGCTGCTGCGGTTCGGCTGAAGGCCGGCTGATCGACCGAACCTCGCGACCCGGCACGGGGCGTGCTTAGCTTTGCGGCCACAACAAGACGGGGGAGCCTCATGCCTGCCATCGGACCCGCGCTGCGCGTGCCCATGCTGGGTGCAATTGCCCTGGCTGCCGCCCTGCTTCCCGGCATCGCGTCGGCGCAACTGCCCGCGTTGCCGCCAGGGCCGAAGCTCTCGATCTCCGTCGTCAGCCACACCCTGCCGACGCAGCCGCAGGTGTCGCGCGTCGATGTCCCGTATTTCAGGGAAATCCTGCCACGCGCCAGCAATGGCCGGATCGAGGCGCAGCTGTCCACGCACAGCGAGCGCAACCTGGTCGGCAACGAGATCGTGCGCCTGGTGCGATCGGGCCAGGTCGAGATCGGTGCCGGCACGCTGTCCACCCTGTCGGGCGACGTGCCGTTCCTGGACGGCATCGACCTTGCCGGATTGTCGCCGGAACTCGACACCGCGAAGCGTATCGCGGAGGCCATGATCCCGGCCGCCAACCGCGAGCTGGAGCGGTTCAACACCCGCATCATCTTCATCATGCCGTTCCCGGCGCAGGAAATCTTCTGTCGCATGCCGATCACCTCGCTGGCCGATCTGCGCGGCCGCAAGGTGCGCACCTTCGGCAACACGCTGGTCGATTTCGTCACCGCGGTCGGCGGCCAGCCGGTCAGCATCGGTTTCGGCGAGGTCTATTCGGCGCTGGAGCGTGGCGTGGTGGATTGCGGCATCACCGGCACCGGCAGCGGCAACGCCGCGAAGTGGAACGAGGTGACGACGCACCTGTACAACCTGCCGCTTTCCTGGGCACTGACGGCGTACATGGTGAACCTGCAATGGTGGAACCGGCTGGACCCGCCCGTGCGCGCCTTCATGGAAGCGTTCCTGAAGGAAGTGGCCGACAAGCAGTGGGAACTGGGCCAGCTGGCCACCCAGGACGGCATCGACTGCAATGCCGGCATCGCCGCCAGCTGCCGCATCCACACGCTCAGCACGCGTCCCATGACGATCGTGCAGCCGACCGACGCCGATCGCGCGCTGGTGCGCACGCTGTTCGAAAGCACCATGCTGCCGAACTGGGTGCGCCGCTGCGGGGCGCGCTGCGGCGAGGTGTACAACCAGGTGATCGCGCCGATCTCGGGCGTGCGCTTCGGCGGCTGAGGCAGTGACCCCGCTCGGCGCGGCCAGGGCGCTGCGCCGCGTCACCACGCACCTTGCCACCGTGCTGGCCGCCGTGGCGGGCTGGAATTTCGTGGCCTGCGCGCTGTTCGTCTGCTTCGACGTGCTGGCGCGCAACCTGGCGCGGTTCAGCTCGGCCGCCACTGTCGAGATCACCGGCTACATGCTGGCCGGCGGCGTGGCACTGGCGCTGTCGCACACGCTGCTGGAACGCGCGCATATCCGCGTGGACGTGCTGGTGAACCGGCTGCCGTTGCGCGCCCGCCAATGGCTGCACGCCATCGCGCTGCTGATGCTGGCGGGATTTGCGTGCTTCGTTGCCTGGGCCGCCTGGGAGCTGGTGGACGAAAGCGCGCTGTTCGACGCGCACGACAATTCGGCGCTGCGCATTCCCATGGTGATTCCGCAGGGCATCTGGGCCACCGGCATCAGCGTGTTCGCGCTGACCTGCCTGCTGCTGCTGGCCGAAACCGCGCTGCTGCTGGCCGCCGGGCGCGCCGCCGAGATCGACACGCTGCTGGGCAGCCGCACGCTGCAGGACGAGACCCGGGAAGCGCTGGACGCCGTGCGCGGCATCCGATGAACGCGCCCCGATGATCGCGCCCCGATGATCGCCGTCATCTTCCTTCTGGTGCTGGTCGCGATCATGGCATTCGCCGCCGCCAGCGGCATGGCCAACCTGCCGATCGCCGAGATCCTGGTGGTGACCGCGCTGTTCCTGCTGTTCTTCGGCGCGGGCGTCTATGTGGCCGCCGTGCTGGGCGTGCTGGGGCTGCTGACCGGCTTCGCCTTCAGCGACCGACCGTTCTGGACCTTCGCCGGCCAGACGCTGTGGAACCCGTCCAGCAACTACGTGCTGGTCGCCGTGCCGCTGTTCCTGCTGATGGGCGAGATTCTTCTGCGCGCGGGGCTTTCGGAAAGACTCTATCGCGCGCTGAACGTCTGGCTGAACCGCCTGCCTGGCGGCCTGCTGCACACCAACATCGTGTCCTGCGCGGTGTTCTCGGCGATCTCGGGATCGTCGGTGGCGACCGCCGCCACCATGGGGTCGGTGGCGCTGCCGTATTTCCGCGGCACCGCGTACAGCCCGCGCATGGTGCTGGGGTCGCTGGCCGCCGGCGGCGCGCTGGGCAACCTCATTCCGCCCGGCATCACCTTCATCGTGTATGGCCTGATCACCGAAACCTCGGTCGGCAAGCTGTATGTCGCGGCGGTGCTGCCCAGCGTGCTGGTGACCGCGCTGTTCATGCTGGTGATTTTTGCGCACGGCCTGCGGGCTGGACAGGCGCGGCCCCAGGCGCCACGCATCCCCTTGGCCGAGAAACTGCGCAGCCTCGCTGGCCTTGGCCCCACGCTGGCGCTGATGCTGCTGGTGCTGGGCTCGATCTATGGCGGGCTGGCCACGCCGACCGAGGCGGCCGCGCTGGGCGTGGTGGGCGCCGCCTTCTTCGCCGCCATCGAAGGCCGGCTGGGCGTGAAGATGCTGCACGCGTCCGCCATGGCCACCGCGCGCAACACCGCGCTGCTGGGCGCCATCATCCTGGGCGCCTATCTGCTGAACTACATCCTCACCATCATGAACGTGCCGCAGGCGCTGGCCGGCATGATCGCGGGCCTGCCGCTGCCGCCCTGGGCCATCATGGCCGCCATTGTCGGCATGTACCTGGCGCTGGGCACCTTCATGGAGGGCTTCTCCATGATCATCACCACCATTCCCGTGGTGTTCCCCATCGTCATGGCGCTGGGCTACGACCCGGTGTGGTTCGGCGTGGTCATCACCATGCTGGTGGAAATCGCGCTGATCTCGCCGCCCGACGGCACCGTGATGTACGTGCTGCAAGGCATGCGCCCCGACCCCGGCCCGATCACCGATGTGTTCGCCGGCGTCATGCCGTTCCTGGCGGTCTATATGCTGGCGGTCGTGCTGCTGATGGTGTTTCCGGACATCGCGCTGGTCCTGGTGCGCGCGATGCGCTGAACCCGGGGCGCTGAACGCGGGCGCTGCACGGGGGCAAGGCAGGCGGGCCGCGAAACATCGCGGCCCGCCCCCCCTGTGGATCAGGCCGCCGCTACATCGGATCCCAGTACGGCTTCGCCTTGTAGTAGTCGTGCACGGTGCGGCCGAACGTCTCGTCCTCCCAGCGCACGGCCTCGTTCGCCACATAGCTCGGCGCGCCCTGCAGCTGCTCCTTGCTCAGCGGCACCACGTAGCCGCCCATGCGGGCGTCGTATTGCAGCGTGCTCCAGGGCAGCGGGTGGTGCTTCTCGCCGATGCCCAGGAAGCCACCGAAGCTCATCACCGCATAGGCGATCTTGCCGCTCTGCTTGTCGATCATCACGTCCTCGACCGACCCGATCTTGTCGCCCTGGGTGTTGTACACGCTGGTGCCGTTGACCTTGTCGGCGGCGATCAGCCTGCCGGCCGGGTCGCGCGTCATGTCAGCCGTGGTTGCCATGGGAAAATCTTTCCTCGCGTTCATTGCATGACGTCTTGCGTCAGCCGCTCAACGCGAGGATCGGATAGCGGTTGCACCGACGATCTCGTGGAACAGCCTGGCCGGCAGGCCGCCGCCGGAAAGCCCGGGCAGCGCGCGGTTGTCGTCGGCGCCGATCCAGACCGCGACGACCAGGCCGTCGCTCCAGCCGACAAACCAGGCATCGCGCGAATCGCTGGTGGTGCCGGTCTTCCCGGCGACCGCCCGGCCCTGGATGGCGGCGGCGCGGCCGGTGCCGGTTTCCACTGCACCCCGCAGCATGGCGGCCAGTTCCGCGGCATGGCGGGCTTCGATCACCCGCTGGGGCGCGGCGGCTTCGCGGCGCCATACGGCACGGCCGGTGCGTTCGGTGATGGCGGCCACGGCGAAGGGTTCGACCGCGATCCCGCCATTGGCGATCGCGGCATAGGCGGCGGCCAGCGCCAGCGGCGTGGCAAGGCCGGTGCCCAGCGCCGCGGTGGCATCGTTGGCGGGCGCACTCAGGCCAAGCCGCCGCGCCGCCTCGCCCACGCGCCGTGCGCCGACGCGCTGGAACAACTGCACCGCCACGCTGTTGGAGCTTTGCGCCAATGCGTCTGAGAGGGTTGTGCGGCCCGCGTAGCGCTCCGAAAAATTGCGCGGGCTCCAGCCGCCGATCGCGATCGGGCGGTCGTCCAGCATGTCGGTCGGGGCGGCGCCGTGCTCCAGCGCGGCCAGCCACACCACCGGCTTGAAGGCGCTGCCCGTTTGCCGGCGCGCGGCCACCGCGCGGTTGAAGCCGCCGCCGCGCCCTTCCGCGCCGCCGACCAGCGCGCGGATCGCACCGGTGCCCGCCTCGATCGCGACCACGGCGCCCTCGATCTCGGGGTATTGCGCAAGGGCCACGGCCAGGCGCGATTCGGCGATCGCCTGCAGGCGCGAATCCAGCGTGCCGCGCAGCAGCACGTCGCCGCCGGCGGGCACGTGGTCGGTCACGCTTTCCGCGGCGAAGGTCGCGAACCAGCCGGCATCGGGTGCGGCGCGAAATTTCTCGCGCGCGCCCTGGGCCACGATGCGCTCGGCCGCGGCCGGCGCCAGGTAGCCGGCCTCCACCATGTTCCCCACCACTTCCCGCGCGCGTAGAATCGCGGCGTCGGGGTCGGCGCGGGGATTGAGCCGTGACGGCGCCTTGGGCAGGCCCGCCAGCACCGCCGCCTGCCACACCGAAACGCCGCGCGCCGGCACGCCGAAGTAAAGCCGCGCGGCGGCATCCACGCCGTAGGTGCCGGCGCCCAGGTACACGCGGTTCAGCCAGATCGACAGGATCGCGTCCTTGTCGAAGACATGCTCCAGCCACAGCGCCAGCAGCGCTTCCTGGCCCTTGCGGCGCAGGCTGCGCTCGTTCGTCAGGAACAGGGTCTTCGCAACCTGCTGCGTGATGGTGGAGCCGCCCTGCACCACCCGCCCGGCCGAAACATTCACCCACAGCGCGCGCAGGATGCCGAACAGGTCCAGGCCCCAATGCGCGCGGAAGCGCCGGTCCTCGGTTGCCAGCACCGCCTGGACCAGGTGCGCGGGTGCGTCGCGGGCGCGCAGAATCTCGCCGTAGTGCTCGCCCTGGCGGCCGGCCAGGCTGCCATCGGCGGCCAGCACGGTGATGCCGGGGCGGCGCGTGGCGTCCAGCGCCACGGCGGGGCGCGGCAGGTCCCAGGCCAGGACGGCAAGGCCAAGCAGCGCCACGAACAGGCACGCCAGCGCTCCCGCCCCCGCCCATTGCCACGCGCGGATCCGACGCGGGGCTTGCGCGCGCGGCGTTCGCCCCTGTCTAGTCGCGCGCACCTTCCCTGGGGACGAACCCACCTTGCGGCTCCGCACCCGCCTGATCGCGCTTGTCGCCCTGGCTGCCTTGCCGCCGCTGGGCATTCAGGCCTGGACCGATCTGAAGCTGATGCAAAGCCAGCGCGCCGCGCTGGAGGCGCAGCTGCTGGCCGAGGCGCGATTCGTCGCGGCCGAGCAGGCGCGCGCCGTGGAGCAGGGCCGCCAATTGGTGGCGGCCCTGGCCACCAGCCCGGCCGTGCGCATCCCAGACACGGATCGCTGCACGCGCCTGCTGTCCGAGCTCGCCGGCGGCTTCGCCGAATTCCGCGTGCTTGCCGTGGCCGATCGCGCGGGCCGCATCACCTGCGCCTCTGTCACCGTGCCGGTTCCATCGCCGAATATCGCCGATCGCGCCTGGTTCCGGAAGGCGATGGGCGAGAACGTGCCGATGGTGGGCGAGCCGATGCGGGGCGCGCTGGCCAGCGGCATGCAGTTGCCGGTGGTGCATCCGCTGCGCGGACCCGACCAGCGGCCGTTCGGCGTGATCTTCGCCACGCTGGACCTGGATGGGGTTTCGGCGCGGCTGGCGCAAAGCGCGCAAAGCATGCGCAGCGTGCTGGTGGCCGACCTGGCCGGCCGCGTGGTGGCGGTGGCCAACCTGCCGGGCGTGGCGCCCGGCGATGCGGTGCCGCCGGCGCTGGCGCCGTTCGCGCGCACCGGCAATCCCGGCGTGGTGCAGACCGCGCCCGATGCCGACGTGGTCGCGGTGCTGCCGGCATCAGGCCAGACCGCGGGGCTGTGGGTCGTGGTCAGCGCGCCGGCGGCAGAGTTCCTGGCGCCCATCCAGGCCACCGGCCTGCGTGCGCAACTGGCGCTGGGCGGCGTGGCGCTGCTGGCGCTGCTGGTCGGCCTGGTGGGGGCCCGCTTCGTGGTGGAACGCCCGCTGGCCAGGCTGTCCGAGGCGATGCGCGCCTGGCGCGGCGGCAATTACGGCGCGCGCGCCAACCTGTCCGGGCGCGACGAGATCGCCGATCTGGGCCGCAGCTTCGACACCATGGCCGAGGCGGTGGCCAGCCGCGACGCAGCGCTGCACCGCGCGGCCCAGAACAAGGCGCGGCTGCTGGCCGCCGCGGCGCACGACCAGCGCCACCGGCTGCAGATCCTGCAACTGCTGCAGGACCGCGTGGCCGACCTGCCGCATCCCACGATCGACCGGCGCATCGTGAATGCCGCCGATGCCAGCCTGCGCGACCTGGAGCGCTCGATCGGGCAGCTGCTGTCGGCCTCGGCGCTGGAGACCGGCATGGGGCCCAAGCCCGCGCCGCGCGCGGTTGCGGCGCAGGACCTGCTGGATGCCGCCGGCCAGGCGGTGCGGCTGAAGGCCGAGGCCAAGGACATCCGGCTGCGCGTGGCGCCGACAGAACTTTGGGTGCGCACCGATCCCGACATGATGGCGACCATCCTGCTGAACCTGGCCGAGAACGCGGTGAAATACACCGATCGCGGCGGCGTGCTGCTGGCCGCGCGCTGGCGGCGCGATGCGGTGCGGCTCAGCGTGGTCGATACCGGCATCGGCATCGCCAATGCCGACCGGCATCGCATCTTCGAGGAGTTCAACCGGCTCAATCCCAACCGCGAGGGGCTGGGGCTGGGGCTGTCCATCGTGCGCCGCCTGGCGGACCAGCTGGGCCACACCGTGGCGGTGGCTGGCGTGCCGGGGCGCGGCAGCATGTTCTATGTCGAGGTGCCGCGGGCGTAGGCCCGGTATCTTCTACAGCGCGCCGGCAGGCTGCCCGCCGGGATCGATCAGCGCCTCGGTGCGGCGCGCGGCCAGCAGCGCGAAGCGCAACGTCAGCGCACGCCGGCGCGCGGGCGGCATGGGGTGCAGAGGGGCTTCGCGCAGCAGCGTCGCGTCGTACGCGTCGGCGACGATCAGGCCGACATCCTCCGGCAGCAGCGCCAGCGGGAACTCGGCATCGACGGCGAAGAAGCAGCGGTCGCAGAAGTCGCGGTACTCCGGCCACTTGCCGTCGGTCAGGAAGTCGCGTGCGCAGGACTTCACCTCGATCACCGCGAAGCCGCCATCGGGCGCCAGCGCCAGCAGGTCCGCGCGCCGGCCGTTGCCCAGCGTGACTTCGCGCAGCACCGAAAACCCCATGCGGCCCAGCAGCCGCGCGGTGCCGCGACAAATGCCCGCGGCACCCGCAAGCGGCGCCGTGATCGTGCTTTGTTCCATGCCGCATCGTGGCCGGGCGTGATTTCCGCCGCAACGGTCTTGACACTTTTGCGCACCGGGCACGTTGTGATGCCGAGGGAGGGCGTGATGGTTGCCACGCGGTTCGCGGTCGCCGTGCACATCCTGGTGCTGCTGTCGGTCATGTCGCCCAGCGAAGCCACCTCGGCGCGGCTGGCGCAAAGCATCAACACCAACCCTGTCGTGGTGCGCCGCATTGCCGGCCAGCTGGCGCGCGCCGGCCTGATCGTGACGCGCCGCGGCGCGCGCGGCGCAGCACTGGCGCGCGCCACATCCGCGATCACGCTGGCCGATGTGTGGCTGGCGGTGTGCGGCGAAGGCAGGCTGTTCGGCCTGCATGAGGAAACCAACCGGGAATGCCGCATCGGCTGCCGCATCAACGGCGTGCTGGGCGATGCCTTCGGCGAGGCGGAAGCCGCGCTGGTGGCGCGGCTGCGGCGCATGACGCTGGACGGGATTTCGCAGCGCGTGTGCACGATGGCCGCTTAGAGTCTTTTCATGCCCTCAGGCGCCGGGCGCGCGCTCCGCGCGCCTGGCTCGCCGCATCGGCGGCGCCGGCCTTTGGCCGGGCGGCGCTCTGCGCCGATGCGGGCCTTCGGCCAGCCTACCCCGGCAGGTCACGTGCGATGGCCTGCAGCTTGCGGCGCATCCAGACATGCGCGGGGTGGCTGTCGTGGCGGCGGTGCCAGGCCATGGAAAGCCGCACATGCCGCACCTCGACCGGCGTGTCGCGCACAGCCAGGCCCCGCACATGCGCGATGCGCCGGCCCATGCGGCCCGACAGGGTGCACAGCAGGTCGGTGGCCAGCACGATATCGGCCACCGCCAGGAAATGCCCGCAGGTCGCCGCCACCCGGCGCGGAAACCCGGCCTCGCGCAGCGGCTGGTCCAGCGCTGCGAAGCGCGTGCCGTTCGGGCTGACCACCAGGTGCGACACGGACACGAAGCGCTCGGGCGTGAGCGGGCCCTCGGCCAGGGGATGGTCGGGGCGCATCAGGGTCACGAAGGCATCGGGCAGCAGCAGGATGCGGGTGAAATGCGCCGGCAGATCCTCGGGCAGCACGGTCAGCGCAAGCTCGATGTCGTCGCGGTCCAGCATGGCCTGGGCGTCCAGCCGATCGACATGGCGCGTGGTCAGGGTGCAGCCCGGCGCCTCGGCCAGCACGGATGAGAACAAGGGGGCGGCCAGCACGGCTTCCGCATATTCGTTCATGCCGATGCGGAACGTGTCGGTCGCGGTTTCGGGCAGGAAGGGCAGCTTCATCGCCAGCGCCGCGCGCACCTGGTCGAGTGCCGTGCCGATCGGATCGGCCAGGTCGGCGGCCAGCGCGGTGGGTTCCACGCCGCCGGGGCGGCGCACGAACAGCTCGTCGCCGAAGGCATGGCGCAGCCGCGCCAGGGCGTTCGACACGGCCGATTGCGTCAGGTTCAGGCTGCCGGCGGCGCGCGTGACGTGGCGCTCGCGCATCACCGCGTCGAACACGCGCAGCAGGTTGAGGTCGAGCGTGGTCAGGTCCATGCGCCATCATCGACGTAAATGACCACCCTTTCCACCATCCGTTGGAGGCGCTGGCCGTGCCCGGTCAGGTTGAGAGCGCAACAACGCAATGGAGGCTCCGATGCTCGACACAAGACCCGCCTATGCCGCCCTGCTGCTGCGCGTGACGCTGGGCGTGATGTTCCTGGCGCACGGCCTGCTGCTGAAGGTGATGACCTTCGGCGTCGCCGGCACGGTCGGCTTCTTCGGCTCGATCGGCTACCCGCCGCTGGTTGCCTGGCTGGTGATCGCCGGCGAGATCCTTGGCGGCATCGCCCTGATCCTGGGCGTGTGGACGCGCCTGGTGGCGCTGCTGCTGCTGCCCATCCTGCTGGGCGCGCTGGCGCTGCACCTGCCGAATGGCTGGGTGTTCTCGGCGCCGCGCGGCGGCTGGGAGTTCCCTGCTTTCTGGAGCGTGGCGCTGGTGATCCAGGCGCTGCTGGGCGATGGCGCGCATGCCGTCGGCGACCTGCGCCGGTTCATCGGTGGCAGTCGCGCCGCGGCTGCCTAGCTGTCGTTGCTATGGAGGTTGTCCCTCCGGGGCTGGGGGTGGAGGCTGTGATTGCCACACCATCAACCGCCAGCCCGGAGCCCCGGATGGACAGTCATGAGAATGCCCGAACCACGCCGCATG
>JAESGU010000111.1_pt1 | contig 50293 bp, 39 predicted proteins | sample 9266271 | NCBI WGS metagenome assembly JAESGU01 (sample SAMN15740544, study PRJNA653495) | algae metagenome | isolation source: Scytonematopsis contorta HA4267-MV1 and co-occurring heterotrophs from mud... | place: USA: Palolo Valley Trail, Honolulu, Hawaii | collected 2009-07-25
CCCTGATACATATTCAACCCTAATACATATTCAACCAAAACATAAATCGTTATTATCCCAACTTTGTGGGGGTGATATTAATATTGAAAAAATCACCCCAAAGCAACTTGACAAAACAGCTAATCTAAAAACTAGGAACGCGAGCCTTGCATCCACGATTAAGAAAACCATCTAGACCCCAAGCAGCACATTCAATTGAGCGTGGTGTACCTGGGTCAGCAACAGTTGTATAATCGCAAGAAACGTAACCATTGCCATCAGTATCATATGCTTGACACGATGCACCATTAACTTGTTGCTTGGTAACTTTTGAGACATAATCTCTCAACTCAGCTTCAGAAAAACTTCTCCCAAAGAAAAACTGTCCAATATTTCTACCAACCGTTACCAACAAAGCAGCAGAACCAACGAGCAAAAAGCCTGCTAATACGAGTGAAAAAATTAGCTTGGGATTACGCATAAAAAAAGCTGGATATTCTATGAAATAGATTGACTCTATTTATTCTAAACGCCTTACCATTTTGTATTTTTATAATTAATCACTTGGTCTAACCGAGGTAAAGCGCTAACAGCAGACTCTCGTACATAAGGGTCAATAGACTCATCATTACTCAAATCTGTGAGAATTTGCACTGCACGTTCATCTCCCGAAGAACCAAGTGCATTCACAATAGACACAGCAACAGCAACATTCTCTGTAGTTTCTAGCGTCTCAGTCAAAACATCAAAAGCAGGTGTACCAATTTCACCCAAAGCCATCACAGAAGCAATATGAACAACAGGATTAGGGTCATCGATAGCCGCTTTTAAACCTTGTATACCCTCACTAGGAAAATCCACTTCCGGATAATTAAGCGCAACTTGAGCCAAAGCTTTCGCACAACTAGCACGAACCGTTACATTATCGCTTTTTAGTAATAATTCAACCAAACCAGGAACCGTATCTACACCAACCACACCCAAAGCCTGCACTGCAGCACGACGATATACAACATCTTCATCATCTAAAGCGCTTATTAAACGAGGAATGGTATTTTCATCACGATTATCAGCTAAATCCCGCATCGCTTTTGCACGAAGATTTGGATTAGGGTGTTTGAGTTGCTCAAATAAAGAATCTGTCGTCATAATTTTTTGTTATTACTTTTTAGTTAAATAGCCAAGCAAAGTAGATTTCTTTTGAATTTGATAACAGAACCACAATAATTAATAGTGTAGAACCAATTACCAATTACCAATTACCAATTCCCCACTTCCCACTCCCAATAGCTAAAGGACTCCAGGTGGATTGCTCAACCAAATCCAGGCAAAGCAACATACCGAGAGTCCCCTAATTACTCAGTTATTAATGACTAGCTAGTCAACATCAATGTCACTAGGATAAGGAGTTGATAACGTAGTCTAACAATGCGCGGAGTTCTAGCAATGCTTGAGGAGACATGTCGCGAGGAGCGCAAGCGCGGTCGCGAGTGAACTGCATAGCAGATACATAAGGAGCGGTAGGAAGATTCAATGCACGATATACTTCACGCGCACCAGCAATACCCCACTCATCCAAAGGACCAGTACCGCCAACAATCAATGAGTATTGAATGAGACGTAGGTAGTGTTTGATGTCACGTAAGCACTTATCTTTCTTGCCTTGGGTATCGCCTGCTTCGCCTTCTTGGTTCAAGTAAGGATATTTCTTGAAGCAAGCATCAAAACCTTCTTTAGCTACCTTGTCGATACCAGTGGAAAGTTTTTCAGCAGCTTCTAAACGAGCAGAAGCGCGTTGAATGCTACCTTGTACTGATTCTAAGTCAGAGGTGCTAGGAAAACGACCAGCGGCATCAGCTGCGGTTACAATTGTGGTGATAACTGATTTCATTTTTTCTGATGTCTCCAGAATGGATATTTGAAATTGCCTTTGAATTAAAACTGCTGAATTAAATCAGCTAGTTATGCTTAGCTGAGAGCAGAAATAACGCGGTCGAAGTAGCTAGCTGCTTCTGAAGCTAGTGCGGAGCAATCGCCTTGAGGGGTATCCATTTTGCGCTTGGTAGCGGTGTTGTTAATGTGAGCAACAGCGCAAGCTTTCATGATTTGTGCAGCACGTGCAGCAGATGTGGTAGGTACACCTAAAGCAGCATAGGTTTCTTTCAAACCATTCAAGCAACGGTCGTCTAATACAGAAGCGTCACCAGCCAACAAAGCATAACAAACGTAGCGGAGGATAATTTCACCATCGCGTAAGCAAGCAGCCATACGACGAGTAGGATAGCAGTTACCACCAGCTTGAACCAAGCCTTGGTTTTCGCAAATCATCCCTGATACAGAGTCAGAAACGATGCAGCTTGCATTACTTGCAACGCAGTTAACAGCATCCAAACGCTTGTTACCAGCAGCAACGAAAGACTTGAGAGCAGCTAGGTCAGCGCCATCAATACAAGCAGTTTTGGCATCAGCCGTTACTACGGCTCTAGAAAATGCATCGAGCATTGAACTCTCCTTAGATTATTCACAAAGGTCGAATCTTATTTTTGGCTCATCCCCATCAGTTTTATTGAGGAGCCTGAAATACAAAATAGGGGATGATGAGTCCATAAGTCTTTTCTATGAGAGACAAAGTAACAAACTGTAATATTTGTTATTGAGTGTTGATGGTTGACGGTTGACTGTTGACGGTTGACGGTTGATGGTTGACGGTTGACTGTTAATTATTCACTCCCACTCCCACTCCCAAAAAATTTAGCCTAAGTGAAGTATTTTTATCTCCACTTAGGCTTTATAAGTTATTGAATATACTAGATAATACTTAAGAAAATTTGGCAGTAAGTTTTAATGCACTTTAGCGCGATTCCCAATACCCTTTAATTTAATTTACCCAAGTTACTCAAGAATTAGACTTCTTTGAGCAGGTGCTTAACCAAATTGTCTTTTACCATCATCTGCCGTAAGACTTCAAGCAAGTATGTTTGAGCTTCTTCACGGCTCAAATTTTTTACCTGGTCTCTAAGTGTCTGTAAACGAAACTGTTGCTCCATTGAGAGCTCTGTTGGGAGATTCATAATTGCTCCTTCTTTGTTATTGGTTATTTATTTGAATGCCAATAGAGTATTTAGTGCTACATCAACTGATTTAGCAATTTCCATAAGTATAGCAAACAATATGTAAATCGTCTAGTTTGTCAAGCGATTGCTAAGGGAGGTTATAAAAATTAACAATATCATTAATGGATGTGTTTGGTCTTTATTGGTTACGGGTTACCAAGAAAACTATCGCTGTTACAGTACTTGACATTTCTACATCAATTATTTGAAAACTGCCACTCCCCATTCCCAACTCCCCATTCCCAACTCCCCATTCCCAACTCCCTATTCCCAATTCCCCATTCTCCACTCCCCATTCCCCATTCGCATTAAAATTAAAGTTAAGAAACAAAAATAAAAGAAACATCTGTTAGGAGACACAAGTTAAATGGACGCGATAGAATTTTTTCGCCAAAGTGCTGGTCGATGGAAGTCGAATCGTACAACACATCACCTAGCTTTTAAGCGCTCGGAGGTGGGAGAATCGGAAATTCTGGTCGAAAGTTTAGAGGCTGACCATCCGGATATTATTGCTTTGTGTCAAATGCATGATATAGACCCAAGTTTAGCTGTGGGTGGTTCTCACGTGCGTTGGGATGGAACGATGGCTTGGGATAGAGAAGGTGAAGAAAACCACCAAGGTAAAACGGTTTTTGCAATTGTTCCTGATGCTGATAACCCAAGACAAGGTAGGTTATTGCGGGAAAGAGGTTATGCGGAAATTGTTCCTGTAGTCGGACGTTTTCATATGGACGAAGAGGATGGCTTGGTCTTAACCACTGACTACGAAACCATGAGTTCGATAGAAAGATTTTGGTTCGCAAGTCCTAGTATGCGACTCAGAACCAGTACTGTAAAACGCTTTGGCGGTTTTAGCACTGCGTCCTTTTGTGCAGAAAGTCGGGTTGAAGCTAGTACTCAGGGTAGTACTCAAGGTAGTACTCAAGAAATGGCATCATCTTCTGTCGCTTCTCAAGCTAAAGCCTATTCGGTTTTAGGCTGGTAAGAATAGCGGGAACTATGAATTATCTGGAGCAGCGTACCTTTACTCGTGGTTTAGAGTATCTAAAAATGGTACAAGGCTTTGCTTTAGAGCCAGAAATGGTGCGTGTGGTGGATAATGCGGGCAATAATAATGTCCCAATTTGCACTTGGATTGGTGAAAATATTGCTCAGGTGAATGCACAGCTAAATACTTGTTTGCAAGCCTGTCACGAATGTTTTCATCCTCAGGTGCAAAAAAGAATGCAAATTCTTGGAGTCCCTTTGGCTGAAGCTTTTGGTATAGATGGTTTATGCAATATTGTGGCGCGTCCCGTGACAATTTTAATCGATGTGGGTCGGGTCGCACCACAAGATTGGTTAGGTCTTGTTGCTCATGAATACGCGCACGCTCATGTGGGAGAATCTGGTCATAACCAAAAGTTTGCTGAGGTTCTACAACATTTGTGTTTAGGTTTAGGTTTGGAACCACCTGTTTGGGAAGTTGGAGCGATGGAAGCTTGTTTACGTAACTGGCCTCATTGTCGTTCGACTCAAGACCCCTTAGCTTTTTGGATGGGGGGTAGGGAGTAGGGAGTAGGGAGTGGGGAAGTAGAAATAAGTTTAATTTTAAAATTTAATTATCTCCCTAATCTCCCTCATCCCCCACTCCCCACTCCCCTCTTCGGGTTAAGTTTCATAAATTTTTATCATAATAATGGAGTTTCTAGTCCCTTACTCCTTTAATATGTGATTTAAAGTTGTAAAAATTCATTAAGATTTTGGAGGTTATAGAGTGGCTCTTCCGCTATTAACATATAGCCCCAAGTCTCAGAACGAGCGCGTAGCTGGTTATGAGGTTGGTGGCCCGAAGGACTACAGAGTTTATACAACCGATAACCTGCTTTCTTCTTCCGATATGGATGCTTTGATTGCAGCTGCTTATCGTCAAATGTTTTTTCATGCTTTTGCTGCGGATAAAGAGCGATTCTTAGAATCACAACTCCGTAACGGACAAATTACTGTGCGCGATTTTATTCGTGGCTTAATGCTGTCCGATAGATTTAAGAGAAGCTTTTACGACCTCAACAGCAATTATCGCTTTGTTGAGCAGTGCGTACAGCGTGTATTAGGTCGTGATGTTTACAACGAACGAGAAAAAATTGCTTGGTCGATTGTTGTTGCGACTAAAGGTATTAAAGGCTTTGCTGATGAGTTGCTTAACAGTGCTGAGTACTTAGATAACTTTGGCTACAATACTGTTCCTTATCAGCGTCGTCGTGTATTACCCGGTCGGAGCGAAGGTGAATTACCTTTTAACATCAAATCTCCACGTTACGATGAGTACCATCGTGCTCAACTAGGTTTCCCCCAAATTATTTGGCAAACAACTGTACGCAGTTACGTTCCACAAGACAAGCAAGCAAAAGCAGGAGACCCTGCAAACTACTTGTCTATGGCACAAGGTTTGGGTAATCTTGGCAATAACCCGCAGAAAATATCCTCGACAAACATCGATTACGAAAAATCTGTACCTTATCGTAAGTTGTCATATAGATAAGCGTTTTTTGAGATTCAATTAACGCTTTTTTAAATTCAGTCATTAGTCGTTAGTCATTGGTTGAGACTTTTCAGTTGAGGCTTTTCAGTTGAGGCTTTTCAAGAAAGGTTTTAAGTTATGGCTGAGGGCTAATGACTTCGGTTTTGGTATTTAAATTCGTTTCCGCAATATTTCTAACAGCGTAGTAAATTCTGTAGGGGGTGTCGCAGTAACTTCTATCACCTCATTAGTTACTGGATGTTGTAAAGTTAAACGCCATGCGTGGAGTGCTTGTCCGGTCAAATTGACTCCTATAGAACGACCGGAACCATAAAGTAAATCACCAACGATGGGATGACCGATTTGAGTTGCGTGTACTCGTATTTGGTGTGTACGTCCAGTTTCTAATTGGAATTGTATGAGTGTGAAGTTTCCTAATCTTTCTAAAATTTGCCAATGGGTAACTGCTTCCCGTCCATTTTGTTCTGCTGAAACTACTGCCATTTTCTTTCGGTCTACTGGATGGCGACCGATGGGTAAATTAATTGTACCGTTTTCTGTTTTTGGTGCCCCATAGACAATACCTAAATATTCCCTTCGTGCGCTTTTTGCTTTCAACTGTGCTTGTAGATGTTTGTGTGCAAACTCCGTTTTCGCAATTGCGATCGCTCCGGTTGTATCTTTATCGAGTCGGTGGACAATACCGGGACGTTGGACACCACCAATTCCTGGTAAATTAGGACAATGTGCTAATAAAGCGTTGACTAATGTACCGTTAGGATGTCCTGGTGCTGGATGGACAACTAAACCTGCGGGTTTATTGATGATAATTAAAGAGTCGTCTTCGTAAAGGACATCTAAGGGGATATTTTCTGCGACTAATTCTAAAGGTTGGGCTTCTGGGACTTCTAAAATGATGCAATCGCTTTGTTTGACGATTACTTTTTTAGAATTACAGACTTTGCCGTTAACTGAGACGTTACCCCCTTCAATTAACTGTTGAATGCGAGAGCGAGATAAATCTTCTATTTCTTCAGCTAGGTAACGGTCTAGACGCTCCCCTGTTTCTTCTACTTGTAAATAAAATTCGCTCACGGTTGTTTATTCTAGTTCTTACTGTTATCTATTGTAACTAACCTACTTACCTAATTATTAAAGTATTAAAATATCAATTTTTTTAAGTCATTAAAGCAGATTACTTTTAACTAGCATATTTAATACTCATTTCTAAGTAAGCATAACATTATCAATCACTTATGATGCTATTAAAAGTAGCTCAAAAAAAATCCGGAGTTTAGCAGTATTCTCTGTAAATAGAATTGTAGATTTTATGAGGTAGTAAGATTTAGTAATAAAAATCGCTTCAGAGATTGTAGTTTATAACTACGTTAATTCTAATACATTGTGTTCTCATGTAATAATACTGAAGGTTTTTTACAATAATATTTTGGCGTTTTATTTTATATAAACTTCACTTCTTTTTAATTGTTTTCATACATTCTTTATCTTTCTCTTTTTTGCAAAATTTATAGTAATCTAAAGAATAGTTAGATTTTGTTTTGCGTTTACCATTGAAATTCTCTCAGGAACTCAACAAATGAGAGCTATCAATCTTTAAAACCTTTTCCTAGAAGATGAAATTTTACTTATTAACTCTTTCCTCTCTCTTCGGTAGTAATATCCAGATAAGCAGCAAGATGGATATTAAATCACAAGATTAGTATATTCCTATTTCATCATAAAACCATTGATATTAATATGACAATACTACCAATTACTAGATACAGATTTTTACATAAATTACAACCAGTGTCTCTACTAGCTCAGATAGCTAGTAAGCCTGTTAATGGGTGCTTACAAGTATTTACGATTTCAGACTCTTGGGCAATATATCTTGAAAATGGAAAAATAATTTACGCATCTCAACACGGTAAAATGTTCCAGATTCTTTATGACAAACTAAAGTTTTTGAGTCAACAGATTACTTCTATCGAAAGTCATATTATTTCTAAATTGAAAGCAATTTTTGAAACTGGTATTGACAATCAAGCAATAGCAAACCCAGAATATATAGCAATTTGCTGGTTAGTTAATCAAAAATATCTAACTTTAGGTCAAGCGAGGATGCTTGTAGAACTAGTGATACTAGAAGTTTTAGATTCATTCTTGAGACTTGAAGAAGGAAGTTATGAACTTAGCGTGGATAATTCTTTGAATGATTTACCTAAATTTTGTCATTTAGACTCCCATCTTCTAATTTCACAATATCAAAAAAGGTCACAAAACCGGGGTTACAGACAATCGGGAATTGCTTTGCCACAGTCACCACAGTCACCACAGTCACCACAGTCACCACAGTCACCTCCATCACCCCCATCACCACAGTTTTTCCAGCCAAATCAAACATCGATGAGAAAGAAATCTGAAGCTCAATCGGTGACACAGCAAGGTAATAGTCAAACAAGTTATACCGATAATTATCTTAAAAGTGATGTCAAAAATGAGAACAATGGTAATAACAATCACAGGTATAATTTCACTGGACAAGATAATGAAAAAAAATTGTATAAAATTCTTTGTATTGATGATAGTCCCACAGTATTAAACGCAATGAAAAATTATTTAAGCGAGCAAATGTTTGATGTAATAACAATTAATGATTCCTTGAAAGCATTAATGTATATTATTCGTCTCAAACCTAACCTGATATTACTGGATATTAATATGCCTAAGCTGGATGGTTATGAGCTATGCTCTTTGGTGCGTAAACATTCATTATTTAAAAATACACCCGTAATCATGGTAACAGCAAGAACAGGTTTTATAGATAAAGCTAAAGCAAAGATGGTAAGAGCATCAGGCTATTTAACTAAACCTTTTACGCAAGCAGAATTACTCAAAATAATTTTTCAACATATTGCTTAACTTAATTGATTAATTTACAAATTACTACTTGAAGTTGCTATTAGGATACTAAGCGTATATGGATTTAACTATGAATGGTTCAAGAATTATTTTAGGTACAAATGTTTTAGGTTCAAAAGCGATTGAAAGTAACTTAGGTGATGCTTACCTCAAATTTCAATTAAATCAGCATACTTCTGCTGTTTTATCAATCAAACATACCCAAGAAGTTATTGTTTTGCCTAAAGAATCTGTAACTTCGATTCCCAATATGCCAGCTGCGGTATTAGGTTTAGTAAATTGGCGTAGTCGGATAATTTGGGTAGTTGATTTAGCGAAAATGTTGAATCTAGACTCCTTAAATCATCGGGGACAACAGTACAACACGATAATTATTCGCAGCGAATTAGGGCTTCTAAGCTTAGTTGTTTCAGAAATTAAAGGTACGAGTAGATTTTTAGCAGATGCTATCCAGTCACCTAAGTCGCAAGTACCTCATAGTTTATTAGCTTATTTACGTGGATGTGTTTATCAAGACAACGATATTTTATTAGTACTAGACACACAAGCTATTATGGAGTCCGCAATTATTATGAACAAAAATTAGTAGGTTTTTCCTTCTTTCTTCTCCCCTCTCCTTGTTCCCTCTTCCCTCTTTTACTATATGCAACAAAGTAGAACTGTACCATTGTCAGATATTAATCCTATAACAAGGTCCAGAGATGATTATCGAGAACCTCCATTAAGTGCTGTTAATTCTTGGTTTGGAAGAGTTGGCTTACGTACCAAAGCGATTACTTTTTCTTTGTTCATCAGCATAGTACCGATATTGGGAATCGGAACAGTCGCTTATTATTTAGTAAATCAATCCCTGACAAAGGAAATTACTAGAAGTAAACAAGCAAATGCCGTATTACTCGCAGGAAATATTAACAGTTTTATACAAGAACGATACGGAGATATTCAGGCAATTGCTACTGACCCAACACTCACTAATCCTCAATCACGACGAATAGCTTCTCGTGAGGAAATTGAAGCACGCTTAAATAGTTATAAGGAAGCTTATAAAATTTATGACAGTATAGCCATTTTAGATTTGAATGGAAATTATTTATTCCATACCTCAAGTAAAACAATTTTCGACCAAAATAATAAAGAGTTTTTACAAGCTGTGATTAAAAGTAAACAGCCATTTATTAGTTCTGCAAAAGATTCCATCATTGATATAGCTACGGTTGTCAAAGATAGCGTTACTAATCAACCTATTTATATTGTAGTAGCGTCAATGCCGTTAATATCTTTAGAAAATATTTTAAAAGTCTCCCAGTTTAGCTCCGATAAATACTACCTTACAGATGGTACAGGTAATATTTTTGTTGCTAGATATCGGACAGCCTTAGATAAAAATATTCAACAAGAGTTACCTGGCTTAGGTAAGTTGCAAAATGGAAATATTATAGAAACAAGTGTTGTATCTAGTAGCAAAGGGGAAAAATTAGTTACTTATGTGCCAAAGCAAGAATTGATACCAGAGATAGAGTGGAATTTATTTTTGACTACGAACACAGAAATTGCCTTTGCTACTCCTAAAAAGTTATTACTAGTGTTTGCTATCGGGATGCTTATTACACTAATACTGGTAGGGAGTTTAGCAATAATTATCACAAACAAAATAGTGCTACAAATTATCGTGGCTGCTATGACGATAAGAAAAATTACTGAAGGTAATTTAAATACAAGAATTTCTGTTAAAGGTGAAGATGAATTAGCAACTTTAGGTGTCAATATAAATTTAATCGCTAACCAATTTCAAAATTTGCAGCATAAACAGACATTTGAATTTGAGCAATTAAACAATTTTACTAATGTCTTGATTACAATTCGTCAATCTCTGACTTCACAGGATTTATTTGATACTGTCGTCACAGAAGTACAAAAATTTCTAGGAGCAGACCGAGTATTTATTTATAATTGTAATCCTCTGATTAATACTCTAAAAGCTGGAAAAATTATAGCAGAGTCTACTGTTTGTGGATTACAAAAATTTTTGGAAATCAATATTGAAGACAAAATAATTACCAAAGAACTTATGCAAGTTGTAGGTAACGGTAATACCTATATTGCAGCAGATAATATTTATGAAGTAGATTCAAATTCGGGACTTGTTGTTTTGATGGAAAAACTACAAACTAAGGCTATAGTCATAATACCAATAATAGCGTCAAGCATTAAAGATAATCAATATTTTAATTTTTTAATCGCTAGTTATAGTTGGGAACCTCACTTGTGGCAATCCTCAGAAATCAATTTTTTAAATCAGTTAGCAGTTCAAACTGGGTTAATTTTAGAACGCATCAATTTTATCGAAGTTGCTTCTCAAATAAAAGAAACTACTTTTGAAGTTAATAATGCAATTACTAACAATTCTGCTTCTGTTAGTAAATTAGCAGTTTCTACAATTAAACAAGTAGAAGAAATTAATATTGCTCTTGATACTGTTGAGCAAATGCGACTTTCTATTAAGTCTGTAGCAAAAAGCACCAAGCAAGCTGCAATTGTTGCTCGTGCAGCATATCGGACTGCCGAAATTGGTGAAAATGCAATGGATTTGACTGTAGAAAATATTTTATCGTTAAAAGAAAATATTGCAGAGGCTACTAAAAAAATCAAAAGTTTTGGAGAATCTTCTCAACAAATATCTCGCGTTGTCTCATTAATTAACCAGATTGCTTTACAAACAAATTTATTAGCTATTAACGCTGGAATTGAAGTAGCACGTGCTGGAGACAATAATCATGGATTTGCCATTGTTGCTGAAGAAGTTACAGCTTTAGCAGCTAGAAGTGCTGCTGCAACTAGTGAAATTGAAGCCATTATTGCCAATATTCAGTTAGAGAGCAGTGAAGTAGTTAAAGTGATGGAGGTAGGCAATCATCAAATAGTTGAAGGTACTCGTTTGGTAGGAGATACAAAAATTTCCTTAAGTCAAATTCTTGATGTTTCTCGTCAAATAGATTTGTTGCTACAGTCAATTTCTACGGAAACAATTGCTCAAGTACAAACATCTAAAGAAGTCATTAATATCATGAAAGATATTGCTAATATTTCTGAGGCTACTAGGCATTCTTCACACCAGAGTGCTATCTCTCTGCAAAAAACTGTGGATATTTCTCATAAGTTACAAAACAAAATTGGTAATGGGTAATTGGTAATTGGTAATGGGTAATTGGTAATTGGTAATGGTGATTGGTGATTGAATGTCCTATTAAGTATTAATTATTAACTAAAAGTCATGTCACACGATAAAGAATTACAAATACAAATGCAGTTTCTTATAGAAGCTACTGACTATCTAAATACTTTAGAAGAAATATTATTATTTGTTAAAGACAACCGTCGAATTGAATTACAACAAATTCATACAGCAATGCGAACCATCCACTCTATTAAGGGTGGTGCTGCAATGATGGGTTTTCGGACTTTAAGTGATTTGTCTCATAGATTAGAAGATGTTTTTGCTATTTTAAGAAATAAAAAAAACATCCTGGAAAATGATATACAATTACAAAGTTTGCTGTTAAACGCAATTGATTTATTACGCCAAATTGTAGAATTATTATCTTTAGGATACAACGTTGATGAAAAATGGTTAGTAAGTTTTTGTTATCCGATTTTTGATAGTTTACAGGAGCGTTTAAATAATGAAACTCCAGATAATTCAATTATGGTTCTTCCAGCAGAAGATGAACATTACAAAATAATACCTTTACTTTTCCAAACAGAAGTGGAAGGCTGTTTACAACGTTTAGAAGCTTGTTTAGCAGATAGAGACCAAGGACTTTTACGGGAAGAAGTTACCTTAGTAGCCTCAGAGTTGGGTGGTCTAGGAGAGATGCTTCAGATTTCCGCGTTTACAGAACTTTGTGAATCTATTATTCAACATTTGGATGCAAATCCTGATAAAGTAGAAAAAATTGCCCACTTGGCATTACAAGGATGGCGAAGTTCTCAATCTTTAATACTTTCAAATCAAATTGACAGTTTACCAAGGGAAATTAAACCATTTTTGACCCTTGCTGCTGATACTGGAGTTATCCAAGAATTAGAAACAGTTAAAATAGAAGAAAATTGGCAACCTAAAGTAATCGAAAATTTAGGAGATATAGAAATAACTCCAGAAGGTGAAGAAGCACCTTTACCTATTACCCCAGCGTATCAAGAGTCTTCCAAAACTATATTTTTTCCTAATTCTGAGGAAAATACTATTGAGGCTACTACTAATTTCCCCCTTAACTTTAACGAAAAACACGTAAATTCAGGTGATTTTCTGGAGGTAAATTATCCTGTAGATGTTCATCGAGCTTCTAATGAAATAAAAGAACTTAAAGCTAAAATAGATAATATTGATAATTTAGATAATTTAGATAATTTGGATAAAAATGAGCAAGTTATCGAAACATCACCAGAAATAATTATACCTAATCTCAGAAGTGAACATTCAGAAACTACAGTTAGAGTTCCAGTGAAACAACTTGAAGAAATCAATAATTTATTTGGGGAAATTACTATTCAGCGTAATACTCTAAATTTACAATTAGAAAAAATACATAATCATTTAGAAAACCTTAATAAACGAGCGAAAACTCTTGAACAAGAAAATCATGAATTACGTGTCGCTTACGACAAAGTAACAACTCAGGTTTATACTCGCAAACTAATTTTAAATAATGAGCAATATCAATTAAATGATAAATCTGAATCTTTAGAAACGGACAATTATCATGAACTTCATCATCTATCACAGACCTTGATGGAAACGATACTTCATGTTCAAGAAGTGACTACTGATATAGAACTTAGCTTGGAAGATGCAGACCAAGTTATTAGTCAACTTAATAAAACTTCTAAACAACTACAAAATTCACTAAATCAAGTCTTAATGCGTCCGCTATCAGATATAGTGGAACCCTTTAAGCGAGCGTTGCACGACATGAATATCGAGTATGGTAAAAATGTGCAACTCCAGGTGGATGGTGGAAATATTCTGATTGAACGTAATATTTTAGATAGTTTATATGAACCTTTGATGCACTTAGTCAGAAATGCTTTTGACCACGGTATCGAAGACCCTATAACTAGAAAAAATAGTGGCAAATCTGAACAGGGACTAATCGAAATTAAAGCCGCTCATCAAGGTAATCTCACGATAATAACTGTTAGTGACGATGGTCGCGGTATTTCTTTAGAAAAAATTCGCACTCGTGCTACTGCAATGGGACTTGATGCAAATCTCTTGGTAAATGCGAGTCAAGAAGAATTAATTTCTTTGATTTTTGAACCTGGATTTAGTACCACAGAGCAAGTGACAGCTTTGTCTGGTCGTGGGGTAGGTATGGATATTGTCCGTCACAATTTGAAACAAGTCAGAGGTGAGGTGAAAGTTGATACTCGACCTGGAGTTGGAACTACTTTTACGCTTTTAGTACCGCTAACACTATCGGTAGTGAAAGTGCTACTAGTGGAGAGCAATCAAATGCTTTTGGCGTTTCCAATCGATGCAATAGCAGAAATTTTCTTGATGCAAAGCAGGCAGATTTTACACATTGCAGGTCGTGAGGTTTTAAATTGGCAAAATTCAATGGTACAACTGATTCGCCTGGGACGCTTTTTAGAATTTCATTGTCCTCGTTATAATACCCCACAGTTGGATGCTCCCCCTGCTATAAATGCTACTAGTGTGTTAGTGGTTCAAGGTTCTAATCATCCGGTAGCAGTACAAGTAGACCGTTGTTGGGGTGAAATGGAAGTAGCTATCCGTCGGGTGGAAGGTAATATTTCTTTACCCGCAGGTTTTAGTAGTTGTACGATTTTAAGTAATGGTAGGGTAGTACCGTTGGTGAGTGCTAATGATTTTTTACATTGGATAACCAGCAACGAAACTTCTTTTAATCACAATTCTTTGGAATCATCAGAATTAAAAATTCCCGCATTTCCAACAATTACATCCACTTTTGGGAACAAAGCGAAAGGTAATATTTTAATTGTGGATGACTCGATAAATGTTAGGCGCTTTTTGGCACTGACTTTACAAAAAGCTGGATATAAAATAGAAGAAGCTAACGACGGTCAAAATGCTTTAGAAAAACTTCAGGGTGGTTTGCAAGTTAATGGGATAATTTGTGATATTGAAATGCCTCATTTAGATGGTTTCGCTTTTTTGACTCATCTTAAATATGACAATAGTATCAAAAATATACCCGTAATAATGCTGACTTCTCGTCATAGCGAAAAAAATCGCCATTTATCATTACAATTAGGTGCGCGGGCTTATTTTACTAAGCCTTATAATGAGCAAGAATTGTTACAGACTTTGGAGAATATAATTTTTGCTTCTGTTTAGCGTTTTGGGAATTCTGCTTGCACTATTCAACGCTCCTCCTAGCACTTACTGTGTGGGGAAGTTGCTTTTATTTTTGTCATTATTCTCTTAACAAAAATTAACCAATATCCAATTAGCTTGAAAACCTTATTACACAAGCACTTGCGCTTGACAAGAGTGAAATTAAGTCAGCCAAAACACCAAGATTATGCGAAATTTACTCAGGTAATGCATAATTATTGCTGATACGCCCTAAGAGTAATCATCCTAAGGGTAAATATCAGGGCTTACGGCTAAATACCTCTCAAACTATTATTTTTTGAGGTTCTTAGGTACTTATCAATAAAAAAGCTCAAATTACTTCTAGTGGTATGGGCTTAAACGGCTGTTTGTAGCGCAAGGGCTAAAGCACCATCAGTCGTGCAATGGGGCTTAGATACGAATAGCACTAAGATTTACCCTTTACTAAAGTGAAGGGTAAAAGCTGAAGTACGTTAAAAACGGACTAAAACCTCGCTATGTGTCAACTACCTACACTGACACCTTCGGGTACAGTGTAGGCTTGCAAAACTCCTAAGAAATTAGGCTCACGGTATGCAAAGCAAGAGTTGGTTAGGGCACGAGATTTGGTAAGGTTACACGGCGAAATGTTTCCCTAGTTTCGCTCCTCTGTACGGTCTAGTCGTGAATAGAAGTTACGCTTGCCAAATTGCCGAAGGGACTAGATTTATCCTAAATACAAGTTAGCAATAATTTGGTTTATCACCATGAATCAAACAACACGAGTACCAGTAATCAGCCCAGATGGAAAACCGATTATGCCAACAACTTGCGCTCGTGCAAGGAAGTGGATAAAAGCGGGTAAAGCGAAAGGATTACGTAATAAGTTGGGAGTCTTCTATGTTCAATTATTACGCGAGCCGTCAGGTTATCTAACACAAAAAATAGTAGCTGGAACAGATAGGGGTAAAGCGTTTACAGGGGTAGCATTCCAAACTAAATTAGCTACGATTGCTTTATTTCACGCTTGTTTACCTGGATTCTATAAATCAAAGAGAACAAGTAAAGATAGGCAATCTGTGACAGGCAAAATGGCAAAACGTACAGAATTGCGTCGTACTCGCAGAGGACAGCGAATTAATCGGAAAGTGCCGTTTAATAAGAGGAACCATCGGGAAAAACGGTTTAATAATCGTCGCCAAAACAAAATCCCTCCTAGCGTAAAAGCTAACAGAGAAATGGAATTACGTATTTTAACCGAGATGGCTAAAATACTACCTATATCTCAAATCAGAGACGAATCATGTGGTGGAAATAGTAAGAGGAATGGGTTTGGTATTTCTCCTGTAACGGTTGGGCAGGAATGGTTTAGGTCACAAGCATCAAAAATTGCACCAGTCTTAGAAGTAGATTCTCTTGACACAGGTAGGTATCGTGATTATTTGGGGCTTGTAAAAAATAAGAAGGATAAGTCAATTCAAAGCCCAGAAACTCATGCGAACGACGCAATTGCATTAGCATCCACATACTTTGTTCAATACAAAGAATTCCACACTACTAAAACTCACGGGCATCGTTGGATTGGAGAATGTGCCGTGACACCTGCGCCATTCGTAGTAGTGACAAGACCAAAACTATTTAGGCGTAAATTGCACCAAGAAAATTACACGAAGGGAGGTATTTTAAAACGACAAGGTGGAACAATTACACCATTTGGTTTTAGGTCAGGAGATTATGTTCAGGTTACTCGTAAGGGCGAAGTAATACGTGGTTGGATTGGTGGTTTTACTAATTCGGGTAAAACACAAAATATCTCGGTTTATGACCACAATTGGTCACGCATTGGTCAATTTAATCCTAAAAGTGTGAAGTTAATTAGACGAAGTACAAAATTATGCGTAGTAGCATAAGAGATTTAAGCTCGTCCTCATCAACCAACATTGCTACGCTCGTTGGTTTATTTGTCCTCGTCTCGCAATTCCTCCCGACACCAAATCAAAGATTATGGTGTGGGACTCCTTGCTGATTTAGTTGAATTACAACTCGTTAAAAACGGGTTTAAGCTTTCAGACCTCACTGAGCGTGAAGGGGTATTTTAGATACTCACCCCACAAGAAAGGGAAAATTGCATCTGAAGCTTAGCCGGAATTTCCTACTTCCAAGTGGATGTAATAATACGTTGAGCCTAGTAAGTGGTTTCCACAAATTTCATCGAGGTTGTTATGACAAATATTTTGGTAGTTGCTGATGACGCAGATACCCGAAGCACTTTTCTCAAGCATTTAAGAACTCTTGGCTGTCAAAGCATCGGTGCAGAAAATAGCCAAATTGGTCTAAGGAAAGCCCAAGAACAGCTACCAGACTTGATAATCTATAGCACTCAACTAGCAAAATTAGATGCTTTAGATTTCATCAATTTTCTCTACAAAAATGATTTCACGGCAATAATCCCACTAATTTTTCTAGTCGAGGATTTATCTGAACTTTTTCAATGCTTTGAACTACCAGCAGATGGTTACATTAAAAAATCTTGTACTCCAGAAGAATTACACAGAGTCATCAAAGTTCAACTAATCAAACAAGCTGCTCGTAAACATGGTTATACAAATCAACTTCAGCAAGTCTCAATATCACCCACTACTGATAAGGATAAACCTAACGTTCAGCCAATTTTCCCTTCTATCCCTCGTCTAAATAAAGTATTTGAATTCATAGCTTCCAACTATGACAAACCCATTAGTTTGTCTGATGTAGCTAAAGAACTAGGCTATTCAGCAAAACATTTAACCACTGTCGTTGCACAAACAACTGGAAAACCTATCCAAAAATGGATAATTGAGTGCCGCATAACAGCTGCACAAACATTACTCATGCAAACAAACGAATCAGTTTATCAAATCGCTCTCAAAGTCGGATATGAAAACCCAGCTCATTTCCACAGACAATTTCGTGACTACCACGGAACCTCACCACAAGCTTGGAGAGAGACAAAACGGAATGGGGAGTAAACAATTCGCAATTCGCAATTCGCAATAAGCCGAGGCGGCACGCTTCGCGAACGCAATTCGCAATTCGTAGTTCGTAGTTTGCAAAAAAGGAGCAAAAAAAATGATACTGACACAATCTGAGTTAGCAAAAATTACCAGTCAAGCAACCTTTCTTCACGAGCGCTTAGTTAATGACAGTCAAGAAACAAATGTTACGCAATTCAATCAAGAAGAAGCCCAAAGACGCATAGATTACTGGTGTAAAGTTGTTGCGAAAGGTGATTGGAAACTATTTCAGAAGCGCATTGAATGGGATGGATGGACTGTTGAAAGAGTATTTCAAGAATTGGGTACAGTTGCTGTTTTGGAGAGTCCTAATATAGAAAATCAACAAGCTTTACCAACTTGGGCAACTACTTTAAAAGAGATTGTACAAACAATCCCGGAACTAAAATTAGAAAATATATCTCCTAGTCCAATTCAGCTAAATAATCCTCAACCTTTTGAAAATGTGGTTTTACCACTGGTCGTTATAGCACGACATAAATTACTACAGCACCTCAAATCTGTTTCATTATCTTCAGAAGAGTTACGATTAAAACTACTCAGTGAGTCAGCTTACCTAAGTCTGGAAAAGGCTCTGCTGCAAAAATTATCTGATATTTCTGCACAGGCTTTGCATTTTGAGTTTTCACGCTCTCGTGCATTCGGACGAAATTTACTGAATTTGGTGATAAAAAAAGACCCAAATATTTCTACAAAAGTTCAATACAATGATTTTGTGCAGAAATTATTGTCAGATGGATTATTGGGATTTTTTCAAAAATATCCTGTTTTAGGTAGATTAGTCGCGACAGTAATTGATTTTTGGGTAAACACAACTAGTGAATTTATCGTTAGACTTAATGCTGATTTACCAGCCATTCAGCAAGTATTTAATCAACAGACTGTCTCTAATAATTTGGGTAAAATAATTGAGATTCAATCTGATTTATCTGACCCCCATAATCAAGGACGCTCAGTTCTCGCTATCACTTTTGAATCTGGTCTCAAACTCATCTACAAACCCAAAAATTTGGGATTTGAAGTTGCTTACAATTCTTTTTTAGAGTGGTGTAACCAAGAGTTTGCTCAAGAGTTTACCCAAGAGCCACATTTGGATTTTAAAGTTATTAAAGTGGTGAATCGAGATACCTATGGCTGGGTAGAATATATCGAGCAAAAACCTTGCGAAGATAAAGAATCGGCGCGAAATTTTTATGCACGAGCAGGAATGCTACTTTGCTTAGTATACATTTTAGGAGGAAATGATTGTCACAATGAAAATTTAATTGCTTGTGGTGAACATCCTGTGCTGATTGATATGGAAACTATCATGCACCACGAAGCTAAAGAAATGGCTGATTTCCTCGATGATAATGCAGCTTTAATGGCAACAAATCAACTCTATGATTCTGTTCTTAGGACAGGGTTATTACCGATGTGGGAGTTCGGTGTTGATAATTCTATCGCTTACGACCTTAGCGCTTTGGGTAGTGTTGGTATTCAGCCAACACCAGCACCTGTACCTGTGTGGAAATGCATCAATACTGATGATATGCATCAGGGATACGAAAAGATGGACAGACCCACACAAGCAAATATCCCATTTTTAAATGGGGTCGCATTGTCACCTAATAACTACCTAGATGAACTAGTAACTGGGTTTGAAGGAATGTATAAATTCTTGGTGAAAAAGCGCTCACTACTCCTAGGAGAGTCTAGCCCTCTGAATGCATTTTGCTCTCAAAAAGTGAGATTCATCTTTCGTCCCACCAGAATTTATGGTCGAGTTCTCCACAAGACTATGACTCCAGAAGTTCTGCGGGATGGATTAGGTTGGAGTGTAGAAGCTGATATATTAAGTCGGTCTTTTTTAACAACTGACGAAAAACCTTTGGCTTGGGATATTTTGTCTGCTGAGGTAAGGGCTATGGGACAGTGGGATATTCCCTACTTTAGCGCGTCAACTGGAAGTGAAGACCTCCCCCTTGGACAAGAACAAATTTTACGTGGATATTTTCAGCAATCTTGCTTACATCAAGTTCAAAATCGGCTACAAAATATGAACGAAGCTGACTTGTCCCAACAAACAGGGATTATTAAGTTAGCTTTTTACGCAAGAGTCGCGCAAGTTTCGCCAACTGAACCAGGTAAATCGACTAATGACAAATCAATAGACTACTCTGTATCAGCTTTAACTCCTAAACAATTATTACAGCAAGCGCAGGAAATTGGTGACGAAATACAGGAACGAGCGATAAAAGGTGCTGATGGTAGCCTTACTTGGATTAGTTTAACTTTCGTCCCCAATGGGGAGCGGTTCCAAGTGATGCCATTGGGAGATAGCCTCTATGACGGTAATTGTGGTGTAGCTTTATTTCTTGCTGCTTTATCTCGTCTAAGTGGTAATACTCAGTATCAAAAGGCAGCCTTGGGAGCTATACAATCTTTACGAAAGTTGTTGCAAACTTCTGATGCTAATGCCCAACAATTTGCTAATGATAATGGTGTTGGTGGTGGAACAGGACTTGGTTCCGTAATTTATTGTCTAGCAAAAATCAGTGAATTCTTAGAATTGCCATACCTGTGTGAAGATGCACTTAAAGCTGCTCAACTGATTACGCCTGAGTTAATTGCTGCTGACCACAAGCTTGAAGTTATATGGGGTTCTGCAGGAGCAGTATTAGGTCTCTTGGCATTGTATGAAAAAACACAAGAAGCTACAGTTTTAGAGAAAGCAATTTCTTGCGGTCAGCACTTATTACAACATCGTCACAAAATTTATAGTCTTCCCAACGAGAATCCCAAGGGTTTGACTGGCTTTTCCCACGGTGCTGCAGGAATTGCTTATTCTTGGTTGCGACTCTATGAAATAACCCAAGACAAGACTTATTTCGATGCTGCTTGTCAGGCAATAGCCTACGAAAATAGCTTTTTCCATGCACCATCTGGTAACTGGAGAGAAGTCACCGCTAATTATAATTCTTCGGAGCCACCTGTTTTTTGGTCTAGCTGGTGTCACGGTGCCCCTGGTATCGGCTTAGGACGATTGGGTAGTTTATCAATTTACCAGACAGAGCAAGTTTTAAATGACATAGAAGCAGCATTACAAACAACAGAAAAAATAGGCTTACAAAACATTGACCATCTCTGTTGTGGAAATTTGGGAAGGAGCGAGGCACTGTTAGTTGGGGCACAAAAACAGAATAAACCTCAATGGTATCAAGCAGCCCAAGGATTGGCTACAATGACCGTGCTGCGAGCCTCACAAACAGGAAAATATCAATTGTTTGGTGACTCGCCTAACTCCGCATTTACACCCTGTTTCTTTCAAGGAGCGGCTGGTATTGGCTACCAGTTACTTAGGTTAGCTTACCCAGAAGTTTTACCTTCTGTATTGCTCTGGGAGTAGGAACCCCTGTAGAGACGTTACATGTAACGTCTCTACATACGTTAACCGGGCAGTATTACCTCCTCGCTTGCGAGGAGGGGACTATAAAAAAAAAGATAGAAATGGTTTATTTTCGATTGGACACAGGGAACGAGAAGAGGCTTTTATTCTTCTATAAGGGAGAGCATACATTTTTTTATTGGCAATTGTGTCATTTATATGGTATTAAATGTGACTTAGTATTGTAAAACTTAAATGTAAAGCTCACACCTTCCGGTGTTGAGATAAATGCAATGTATAAAGGAGTCAACAAAACTAGGAATGAAACAACTAAATTATGGATGAAAGAAATACCTGCTCGTGTTCCCCAGAAACAAGTCAAAACTTAGAAGTCGAAAGTTCAAATACTTATACCTCCTTTTGTCTTGCAACTTTTAACTTTTTACTTGCCAACACTCCCAGACTTCCCCAGGTCACCACAGCAGAATTACAAACAGAGGTAGCTAAACTGGAAAAATATCAAAAAGAACTATTAGAGCAAAAATTGCTTATTGAGCAGCAAATCCTACAAGATAAAGTCAAGCATGGGGTACAAGAGCTAGAGGCTTTAGCTGAACACATCAACGCTTTGGCTGGTCAACTTGAGGCTGAAATGCTTAAGTTTAAGGAAATTGCTGCTGATGTAAACCGTTCCTATCACAAGATTCAACAACCTCAAGAGCCAAAAGATAAATCAGGACAAAATAACTGTAGACCATTAAACATCTGGGAAGTACATTGTTCTTCAATCCCTGTCGTAATTAAACGAGGTGCTAAATTCATCCTCACATCAAAAATTATCAACCTATTCAAAGCTGAATCGGAAATTGATGCTGCGAAACAGGCAGAAGCTGCACAAAAACGGAGGAAAGCATTAGAACACTGGCTAGCAGAGCAACAGAATAAGCAGTAGTAATTTATACTTAAACACAATTCATATCTTTAACCATAAAAGGCAATATTTAGTGGAACGTATTAAATATTTATTAAATTAATTTATTGATATTTATTTCTAATTATAAATCATTCTTAACAATCGATTTGGATAGTTATCACAAATAAAAAATGAAATATATTAAAAATTTAGGGACATTACATGTTTAGTTCTACATGTAATGTCTTTATATGTATTTATATATATTTAATGTCGGAAAAAATGTAATTATTGAACGGATAATATGTAATTGTTTTTACAAAAATTCCCACTTAATATAAAAGCATCGAGACAGAAGAAAGACTAAACAAGACAATATATCGCGAGTAAAACTTGTATTCTGAACTGCTCTCAAATTTACATTAATGTCATGAGGATTAAAGCAATGAGTAACAACAATATCGAACAATTCTACAATCTTGTCCAAAACAGCCCAGAATTACAAGAGCAATTGGGAACCGCAGAGAACCAACAAAGCTTTTATGAAATGGCTTCTCAACTTGGTAGCGAGAATGGTTATTCCTTTAGCGCTGGTGAAGCTGAAACATTTATGACTCAAAGAAGCTTGTCTGGTAACTCAGAACTCAGCGATGAAGAATTAGAAGCTGTAGCTGGTGGTAAAAAGAAATGTCTGGGACGCTTCACCACAGTTTGCTTCATCAGTAAACAATGCTGGGGTAGCGTTTGCTAAAAAATAGCTCATTCATCTCTCTCATATTTAATTTAATTTGCAATCGGGCAATTTAATTTATAAGCGGGCGGGCAAGGATGCCCACCCCACAAGAGTAGTGCGGGCATCTTGCCCGCTTCCCGCAGCAAGCTCAATGCACATCATATCAGTGGTGGTATATACACAATAGGTGATAAAATGTACGCAGTAAATATTCTGGAAAAATCAACGATAGCCAAATACGAAAATTTTACATTCCCTAGCTTTCGATATGTGTTGGAGAATACAGGTACTGAAAAATCTTTGGTTGCAATTGCAGCTTCAGATAAAGAACAGCCAGCAGGTTTGGCTCTAGCAAAAATTAACGAGGATGACATTTCTAAAGCCGAAGTTCTCTCTATATTTGTAGAACCACAAAATCGCTGTTTGGGGATTGGAACCGCTCTACTCGAACGTTTAGAAAAAGAGTTAATAGCCAGAGGATGTAAACAAGCAGAGTTAACTTATACGACGGGAAAACCAACTACCTCATCTTTAGAAGGTTTACTTCAAAAACGTAATTGGACAGTTCCTTTCGCTAAAGCATTGGTGTGCAAAGGCAATGCAGAAATAATAATGGAAGCACCTTGGATGAAAAGGTACAGTCGTCTTCCATCTGAATATAGTATATTTCCTTGGTTAGAAATTACTCAAGAAGAGCGTGAAACCATTCAACGAAAACAAGAAGCTCAACCTTGGATTCCTGAAGGTCTAGTTCCCTTTAAACACGAAAAATATTTAGAACCCTTAAACAGTTTAGGTTTGCGTTACCAAGGAGAAGTAGTTGGATGGGTAATAAACCATCGTCTTTCCCCAGAAACAATTCGCTATACCTGTAGTTTTGTTAGAAAAGACTTGCAAAAAATGGGACGAATTATTTCTCTATATTCAGAAGCTGGTAAACGTCAATTGCAAGCAAATATTCCTAATGTTATCTGGACTGTACCAACAGAACACGAATCGATGATAAAGTTTGTCAAACATTACTGGACATCATCTTTAACTTCTGTTAATGAAAGCAGAATTAGTTTTAAAAGTTTTGAGTTTTGAGTTTTGAGTAATAAAATGCTACACCAAAACCGAAGTTTATTCCGTGAAGAATCTTTGGAGCGTCTATCATCTCCCGAAAGATTAGACCAGTTAATGCAAGTAGTTAGCCCGAAAAGCTGGCTTTCTTTACTTGCTTTGGCTTCCTTAGTAATATTAGGTGTTGCTTGGAGTATTTATGGACGTATTCCTATAACTGTTGAAGGTAAAGGAGTGTTAATTTATCCACATAAAGTTGTTCCCTTAGAGTCGAAAACTGCAGGGCAATTATTAAATATTAATATCAAAGTCGGGGATATCGTAAAAAAAGGGCAACCTTTAGCGACAATTGACCAAACCTTACTACATAAACAATTACAGCAGCAAAGAGCTAAACTAGTGGAATTGGTAGCACAAAATAAAGCTTTTAGTTCGCTACAAGGAAAGGGTAGCATTCAGGAAAAAAATACGATTCAGCAGCAACGTTTGAACGCGAAGCTAAGAATTAAAGAATTAGAAGCCTTAGCCCCTGTACTCAAAACTAAAAACCGCGAATCGATTCAAAAACAACGTTTACAACTGCAACAACGAAAATTAGAATTAGAAAATTTACTACCTATACTTAAACAAAAAAATAACGATTCAGTACAAACGCAACGTCAAAGTTTGCAGCAACGGATTCAAGCTGCAAAAGCTCAATTACCTTTTTTAGAAAAAAAAGTAAATAATTTCAAACAACTAGTAGAGCAAAAAGTTGTTTCGGAAACAGAACTTTTTCAAACACAAGAAAATTACTATAAAAAAATTGAAGAAGTCGCACAATTGGAAACTCAACTCAAAGATTTAGATGTTCGGGAAGGTGATACGCAAGAAAGATATATCGATAATCAAAACGAAATTGCTAGAACCAAAACTGAGTTGCAAAAGTTAGAAGTAGATGAAGCAAATGTAGAAGAAGCTTATCAGAAAAATCAAAATGAAATAGCCCAACTACATGCTGAATTAAAAGAATTTGATAGTCGAGAAGCTAATCTTGCTAAACAAAATTTACAAGATGTTACCAGTAGAAACAGAGAAATTCAAGAAGTAAAGCGGGAGATAGACACATTACAACAGCAACTGAATAATAATAGTCAAATCATTAGTCAACATAGCGGAAAAATTTTAGAAGTCACAGTTAAACCCGGACAGGTGATAAATGCTGGAACCCGTCTGGCAAATATTGGAGCGGAGAATCCATCAAGTCGGTTACTTAGTGTAACTTATTTTCCCATAGCTGATGGGAAGAAAATTCAACAAGGTATGAGCGTTCAAGTTACCCCCCAAACTGTAAAGCGAGAAAGATTTGGAGGAATTGTTGGTGGTATCACCGATGTTTCTTCATTCCCTATTACTAAGGAAGCTGCTACTAATGTGGTAGGTAGCTCAGAAGTTGTGGAAGGTTTGATTGCTCAAAAACAAGAAGGATTTTTACAAGTATTCGCAGAACTGGAACCAGATTCGACTACTCCTAGCGGTTATAAGTGGTCTTCTTCTCAGGGACCGCAAACGAAAATTTCCCCAGGAACTACGACTGTTGTCCGAGTCGAAGTTGAAGAACGTGCTCCTATTACTTTTGTTTTACCTATATTGAGGTCTATCAGTGGTCTCTTTTAATGCAAATAATGCAAATAATACAAACAAACAAGCACCAGTAAATCCTTTTCGACTCCTACAAAGGTTTTTAACAGGTCTACTTTTACCAGGTTTAGGTGTGCGGGTAAGAACTCCGACTGTTTTGCAAATGGAGGCTGTAGAATGTGGTGCAGCAGCTTTAGGAATTGTTCTGGGTTATTATGGTCGAATAGTACCCTTAGCAGAACTTCGTCGTGAGTGCGGTGTTTCCCGTAATGGTAGCAAAGCTTCTAATATAGTTAAAGCTGCTAGAAGGTATGAACTGCAAGCAAAAGGTCATAAAAAAGAACTCAGCGAATTACGAAAACTCAGTCCTCCTTATATTGCCTTCTGGAATTTTAACCACTTCTTAGTGGTGGAAGGATTTTGCAATCAACAAGTTTATTTAAATGACCCAAGCACGGGTCCACGAAGTGTTTCCCTCCAAGAATTTGATGAGGGTTACACTGGTGTCGTTTTGGTGATGGAACCAAGCGATAATTTTACTAAAGCTGGTCGTAAAACTAGTACAATAAATGCTTTGTGGAAAAGGTTAAGAACTAGTGCTGATGCTTTAGTTTATTGTATTATCGCGGGTTTTTTTCTTACTCTTACTGGTTTAGCAATACCTGTATTTAGCCAGGTTTTTGTAGATGAAATTTTGGTGGGAGAACGACAAAGCTGGTTGCGTCCTCTATTGTTGGCAATGGCAATTGTAGCAATACTCCAAGGATGTTTTACTTTACTACGGTTGCGCTATCTCCGTCGTCTGAAAATTAAGTTAGCTGTGGGGATGTCCAGTCGTTTTATTTGGCATATTTTGCGTCTACCGATAAATTTTTATGCTCAACGTTTTGCTGGGGAAGTCAGCAATCGTGTTACTCTCAATGATGAAATTGCTAATGCTCTTTCGGGGAAATTGGCTACTACTGCTATTGATGTGGTAATGGTATTTTTCTATGCGCTAGTCATGTTGCAGTATGATTGGTTACTGACTTTTATTGCTATTGGTTTAGCTTTTGTAAATATTTTAACATTACAATTAATTTCTAGACAGCGTGTAGATGCGAACCAACGTTTAATACAAGAGTATGGCAAAGTATCGGGTGTATCGATTGCTGGTCTGCAAGCTATAGAAACACTCAAAGCTTCTGGTTTAGAATCAGATTTTTTTTCCCGATGGTCGGGTTGTTATACAAAAGCGGTTAGTTCTCAGCAAGAATTAGGTGTTGTAAATCAGACTTTTTCTGTATTACCTTCTCTACTTTCTGCTCTTTCATCAATGCTGTTTTTGATTGTGGGTGGTTTGCGGGTAATGAACGGAAACCTCAGTATTGGTATGTTGGTCGCTTTCCAAGGTTTGATGCATAGTTTTCATGCACCTGTTAACAATTTGGTCAACTTTGGTAGCACTCTTCAAGAACTTGAGGGTAATTTGATTCGTGTGGAAGATGTATTAAGTAATCCTATAGAGGGAGTGGGGAGTGGGGAGTGGGGAATGGGGGAGGGGAAGGGGGGAAGAGGGGGGGAGTGGGAGAGGGGAAGAGGGGGGGATGCTGTTGTAGTCCGGGCTAAGTTGAAGGGGTATATTGAATTAAAGAATATTACGTTTGGTTATAGTCGTTTAGACCCTCCTTTGATTGAAAATTTTAGTTTGTTAGTTAAACCAGGACAGCGAATTGCTTTAGTTGGTTCTAGCGGTTCTGGTAAGTCTACTGTTGCTAAACTTTTAAGTGGGCTTTATTCTGCTTGGTCTGGAGAAATTCTTTTTGATGGTACACCTAAAAATTTAGTTCCTAAAGAGATACTCACTAATTCTATTGCAATGGTAGAGCAAGATATTTTGCTGTTTGGTGGAAGTGTTAGAGATAATTTAACTCTTTGGGATGATACGGTATCTGATAAAAATTTAATCCGAGCTTGTGAGGATGCAGCTATTGATGATGTTATTTTTTCTATGTCTTCGGGACTGGATGCTGAGTTAATAGAAGGAGGTGCTAATCTTAGTGGTGGTCAGCGACAAAGAGTAGAAATTGCTCGTGCTTTGGTGAATAATCCTTCTATTTTAATTATGGATGAAGCTACTAGTGCTTTAGATGCCCAAACAGAAAAAATTATAGATGAAAATTTAAGACGACGTGGATGTACTTGCGTTATTATCGCTCATCGACTTAGTACTATCCGAGACTGTGATGAAATTATTGTTCTGGAAGCTGGAAGGGTTGTGCAAAGAGGTACTCACCAACAATTATGGCAAACCGAAGGAGTTTATTCACGGTTAATTCGTACGGAGGGGGAAGCGCTTTCAAACTCTTGATTTACAAGGAATTTCATATAAGGGACTACCAAATAAAAAAACATCCAAATTATTTCTTTTGTGGGATGGGCTTCTAGCCCGTCCATAGGCAAGGGCGGGCAAGGATGCCCACCCCACAAGAGTTTTAAAATTGTTCCCCTTCCCTCATAGGGAAGGGGTTAGGGGTTAGGTTCTTAGTTTATTATTTAGGATAAGCAGTTATGCAAGGTGAAGAAAATATATTAAATATATTTAATGGTAATGAACCTATACTTTTAAATGACCCTTCTCAGGTTTGGGTTGTTCAATCTGGTTCGATGGGGTTATTTGCTGTTACCGTTAAAGATGGTGTGGTTGAAAGTAATCGCCGTTATTTATGCGATATTACTAAAGGTGAAGCGCTATTTGGTGCTGCTGTTATTTCTTGCAATCAAATATTAGCAGTTCCCATTGGTGAGACTGAATTACTAAAAATAAGTAAGAAATCTTTTTCTCTATTAATAGCTAATAAGGATACACAAGCAATCACTTGGGTAGAAAATTGGGTTTCAAGGCTTGGGACTACGCTTTCTCATATTAATATGCCAGCAATTCCGGTGAAAGCTGAAGAAAAAACACTGGTTTCTCTTAATAGTGGTCAAACTTTACAAGCCACTTTCCAAGATAAAGTAGGGGTTGTTCGTTGGGTACAGATTCAGCAAGGAAGTGTTGGGTTTATAGGATTTCCTGAATTGACTTTAACTGATACAGTTACGACTTTTCCCTTTAGTTACCCTATGTGGCTGGAAGCTTTGGAAGAAGTAGAGGTTATTATAAAGAGAACTACGGAATTGAGCAATTTTGATTCTATTCTTACAGGGCTTTTATGGTTACATGCTAATGTTCTTAACTGCGTTTATCTTTTGGATGAAAAAGAAGCCCAAGAAGAATGGCAGAAATTGCATGAGCGTCAAAATCTCCATCTGAGAGCCAAATTAGAAGCAATAAAAGGATTAGCATCTGTTCTGGATTCCCAAAATAAAGAGAATTTTTTTGAAGCCAAACCTTTATTAGCTGCTGCTGGTGCAGTTGGTAAAGCGATGGGTATAAATATTCGTCCAACTGCTGATTCTGAAAATCTGGAACAATACAAGGAACCTCTAGAAGGTATTGCACGAGCTTCAAGGGTTCGTATCCGACAAGTAATTTTACAGGACAAATGGTGGCTAAAAGATGGTGGTGCTTTGGTTGCTTACACAAAAGAAGACCACCAACCTGTTGCATTACTACCAATTACTGCTAATCGATACGAAATCTTTGACCCGGTTAAGCAAACACGTTTGAGGGTTGATGGACGTGTTGCTTCAAAGCTTTCCCACGAAGCTTACATGTTTTATCGCTCGTTTCCCGAAAAGGCGATCGCAATTTCGGACGCGCTCAAATTTGCTGTTAAAGGACGCAAACAGGACATAGTTACTATCGTGTTGACGGGTATTGCGGTTACATTACTGGGGATGTTAACACCAGTTGCGACCGGGATTATTATGGGTAACGCCATTCCAGATAGCGACGGTAGATTATTATTACAAATTGGATTAGTACTTTTAGTTGCAGCTTTCGGAGCAGCCTTATTTCAGTTAGTTCAAGGATTTGCTATTTTGCGGATGGAAACGGCTGTTGATATTTCCATCCAAGCAGCAGTGTGGGACAGACTATTAAAAGAGCCTGTATCATTTTTTCGTCAATACACCACAGGTGACCTGGTTTCCCGTGTATCATCTATTAGTACAATTCGTCGTCAACTTAGTGGTAGAACTCTTATAAGCCTTATTAGTAGCATTTTCGCGTTATTTTACTTGGGGCAATTATTTTACTATAATTCCCAGTTAGCTTTAGTCGCTGTTGTAGTAGCAATAATTACCCTTAGTATTACCACATACTACAGCCTACTCCTTTTACGTCAAGTTCGTCCGTTGCTAGAAGTGCGAGGAAATATTTTTGGACAAACGGTACAAATAATTAATGGTATTTCTAAACTGCGTATAGCTGGTGCAGAGGAACGTGCTTTTGTATTCTGGAGTAAAAACTACGGTAAGCAAGTCAAGTTAGAACTGAGAACCCAACAAATAGAAGATGCTGTTGCTGTTTTCAATTCCATAATACCTATATTCACCTCTGGACTATTGTTCTGGTTTGCCGCTAATTTGCTTCAAGATAGAGTTCAAGATGGTCAAACAGCAGTTGGAGCAGGAATTTCTCTAGGTACTTTCCTCGCTTTCAATACAGCTTTTGATAATTTTAGTAAAGGAACTACGGAACTAAGCAACACAGTAACGGAAACATTACAAGTTATTCCAGAATGGAAACGCACTCAACCAATTCTACAAACCTTACCTGAAGTAAACTTAAGAAAAACTGACCCAGGAAAGCTAACGGGTAAAATAATTGTTGATAATATAAAATTCCGCTATGGTTGTGACAGTCCCCTGACCCTGGATAATTTAAATATCCAAGCTCAAGCAGGGGAATTTATTGCCTTAGTTGGAACTTCTGGAAGCGGTAAGTCAACTTTATTAAGGTTGTTACTTGGTTTTGAAACTCCTGAATCTGGTACTATTTACTACGACGGTCATGACCTGTCTGCGTTAGACGTAGAAGCAGTTAGAAGACAGATGGGTGTTGTCTTGCAAAATGGTCAAGTCCTGTCAGCTTCTATATTCGATAATATCGGTTGTGGCGCAAGAATTACATTAGAACAAGCTTGGGAAGCAGCATATATGGCTGGATTAGCTGAAGATATCGCGAAAATGCCGATGTCTATGCACACAGTAATTAGTGAAGGTGGTGGCAATATATCTGGAGGACAGCGACAAAGATTGCTAATTGCTCGTGCTTTGGCTTTGAAACCTCGGATTTTACTTTTTGATGAAGCAACAAGTGCTTTGGATAATAGAACTCAGGCAATTGTCAGTGAAAGCTTGGAGCAATTAAAAGTGACTCGCATTGTTATTGCTCACAGACTTAGCACAATTAGAAATGCTAATCGTATTTATGTACTACAAAAAGGTAGGATAGTACAGCAAGGTAATTTTCAGGAGCTAGCTTCAGTTGAGGGGTTGTTTGCTGATTTAATGCATCGACAAACCACTAGCTAATTCAAAATAAGCTAAATTTCACTTAATATTTTATTTATAAGCACCTAAAACTCTTATTTTTGAGTGTTCTTTTTCCCAACCTACTTATCTATTCCTGGTTGATGCACGGGAATTGTGATAACAAACTCGGTACTCTCCCCAAAAGTGGAATCAAAAATTAAATTTCCCCCATGTTTTTCGGTAATAATTTGATAGCTACTTGCTAAACCCATACCTGTTCCCTTTCCGACTGGCTTTGTTGTAAAAAATGGGTCAAAAATTAGAGATTTCACGGATTTAGGTATACCAATTCCGTTATCTCTAATTATTATCGCTATCCGATTATGGTTTATTTGTTTTGTTGTAATATCAATAGTTAGATGACGCTGATTTTTATTATAAGCTTCTTCTAATGCATCAATAGCATTATTAAAAATATTCATAAATACTTGGTTTAAATATCCAGCGAAACAATCTACTTTTGGTAAATCGCCATAATTTTTGTTGACAGTAATCGCAGGTCGAGTATTAGTTTCTTTAAAACGATGCTCTAAAATAACTAAAGTACTATCAATACTTTCATGAATATTAATTGTTTTTAATTCTGCTTCATCCAAGCGTGAAAATGTACGTAAGGACAAAACAATTTCTCGAATGCGTTCTGTTCCTGTTTTCATTGAGGAAAATAGCTTCGATAAATCTCCTATTAAAAAGTCGAGTTCAAGGTCTTCTATTTCTGCTTGAATAGTTGGTTCTGGGTTTGGATAATTTGTTTGATAAAGATGTAATAAATGAAGAATATCTTTAACGTAATTTTCAGCAAAAGTCAGATTACTATGAATAAAACCGACAGGATTGTTGATTTCGTGAGCAATTCCGGCTACCATTTGCCCTAAGCTGGACATTTTTTCGGTTTGTACCATTTGAGCTTGGGTCAGTTTTAGTTCTCCCAAAGTCTTTTTCAGTTCTTCGCTTTTTTGTTGACTTTGAGTGTAAAGCTCTGCTTGGTCGATAGCAATAGCTAACTGAGCGGCTACAGCTTGCAGTAATTCAATTTCGTTATCTTCCCAAGTATGAAGTTTTTGTTTATGCTCACATATAATAATGCCAAGTTGGTTGAATTGAGTTTTGATAGGTATAGTGAGGCGAGACTTAACCCCTCCCTGTTGGAGAAATGCGCGGTGTATAGGTTCTTCATACAGGTCTGCATCATCGATACGTGCTAGCTCCAGATGCATTAAGTCTTGGCCGCTTACTCCTACAGTATCAGCAGGATAGCTTCCAATCCAATTGCTACCATCCCAACTTACATCATATATAACGCGCCATGTAGCGGGGGTAACGCTGGGGTCAAACCAGGAAAAAGCACACCAGTCTACTTGCAACAGTTTATAAAGTTCCTCAATAGCAGTTTCGAGGATGGTGTTAACATCAAGAGAATTGCGAATTTGGCTTGACAGTTGATTTATTAAAGCTTGCCGCTCTCCATATTCCTGTAATTGAGCTTCGGTAGCTTTGCGGAGCGTAATATCTTGAGCCGAGCCAATAATTTGAGTAACTTTGCCATCACGGTCGCGTTTGAAAACAGCGTTACTGCTTAAAAACCAGCACCATGTACCGTTTTTATGTTGCATTCGATATTCTAATTCTAGAATTTCACCATCTTTAGCCTTTGCTACAGATGCTTGATTGTCTGCTACTTTCTGGAAATCTTCAGGGTGCAAAATTTTAGCAAAAAATTCTGTTCCCATTGCTTGAATATCTTCACAAGAATAGCCTAAAGTATTAGTTACTTCCCGGTTTGAGTAAATATTACGCCCTTCAACGATATCGTAAATATAAAGGGTACAAGGTGTATTGTCTGCTATTTTTTGAGCAAATTCTTGGCTTTCTTGAAGTGCTAATTCTACTTTTTTACGGTCGCTAATATCCCGGACTATTCCCATTGCATTAGACTGGCCATTGTATTGGCAAAGTGTTCCTTTCACTTCAAAATAAAATTGCGTGCCGTTTTTATGAACATCAATACCTTGACCATAAAACTCTTTTCCTGCTTTGACTGTAGCCAAAAAATCTACAAATAATGGCAAAGATTCGGGATGAATACAAGCAGAAGGGTGTAACGCTAAAAATTCTTCACGGGTATAACCTAACCGACTATACATAGCAGAATTTGCATCAAGCATTTGCCCTTTTTCTAAGTCATAAATGTAAACTCCGTCACTAATTGCTTCAAAAATTTGCTGATAATTATTTACGTGGCTCCGGCAAGTAGTTAACTCTGCTTGCAATTGGCTTACCAGTTGACGCAACATAATTAATTCTTCTTGTAAAGATTCATTTAACATGGTTTTAAAATAGTAGTAAAATTAAATTGCCTAATTTAGTATTCCCAGATTAAAATAAAAATTCACATTTCACATCTCGCCTACTCTTTCTTCCCTTGGCTCCCTTGGCTACTTGGCGGTTCGTGATTACTATATAGTGGTGGGAATTCTAATAATAAACTCACTTCCTTTACCTTTATAAGAATTCACATCCAATACCCCATTATGTTTTTCCACCACAATTTGATAAGCAATTGCTAATCCCAGTCCAGTTCCTTTACCAACAGGTTTTGTTGTAAATAAATTATCAAATATCCGTTGTTTTACTTCTTCCGTCATTCCAACACCATTATCTGTGATGCGAATAAAAACTTCTTGCTGATTTTCAGCAAGCTCTGTCTTAACAGTGATACAACCAGTATTTATTTGAGATTCTTCTACCGCGTCAATTGCATTAGCAAGAATATTCATAAAAACTTGATTAAGTTGCCCAGCATAACACTCTATTTCTGGTAACTGACCAAATTCTTGAATTATTTGAATACCTGGTCGATGGTCGCTTGCTTTTAAGCGGTGTTTGAGTATAAGAATTGTACTTTCCAGACCATCGTGAATATTAAACAATATAGGACGGTCAGAATCATTGCGGGAAAAAGTTCTTAAACCGTTGCTGATATCTTTAATTCGATTAATCCCGGTTTGCATCGACTCAATCAGTTTGGGTAAATCGGATTGTAAATAATCGAGTTCCACCTCCCGTAGTTTTTCTTGAATTTGAGTTACAGGTTCGGGGTAATACTGCTGATAAAGGTTAACAAGTTGCAGTAAATCCTGAATGTATTCCTGAGCATGGATGATATTACCACTAATAAATCCAATCGGATTATTAATTTCATGTGCGATACCTGCAACAAGCTGACCTAAAGCTGACATTTTTTCACTTTGAATCAATTGAAGTTGCTTTTGTTGCAATTCATCCGTTTTATTTGCGACTTGTTCTTCCAGATTATTAGTTAAATTACTCAGTTGCAGATGAGTTTTTACCCGAGCTAATACTTCCTTCTCCTGGAATGGTTTTGCTATATAATCAACAGCACCTAATTCCAAAGCTCTAACTTTACTATCGGTGTCAGATAGCGCGGTCATAAAGATAATAGGGATATTACAAGTGTGGGGATTTGCTTTTAATTGTTGACATGTTTCAAAACCATCAATTCCAGGCATCATTACATCTAGTAATATTAAATCTGGTAGTCTTCGCTTCACTTGAGCAAGGGCACGCTCTCCACTAGTTGCGATTGCTACATCAAACCCAGCATCGCTTAAAGCTTCTGAGATAACGTCTAAGTTAGTAGGTGTATCATCGACAATCAAAATTAAACCTGTTATGGGTGTCATTATTTTTTCTCCCTAAACACCATCACCAACAAGATGCTGCTGAAGCAATTCTTCAATTTTCTCAGTTTGAAATTGCTTTGCTAATTGCAGTATATCTTGAATAAATGGTTGATAGCGTTCGCTCTTTTTAGCTATTTCTTCCGCAAATAAAGACATCTTTTTCAAACGTCCTTCTTGTGCTAGTTCCAGCAACACTTGTAAATCTTCTTTTGGGGGAAGCTCTATTATAGATATTGCCAATTCGTCTTCTGTCTCTTGATATTTCCAAGTTAGCTGTAAATGCTTGGCTATCAAGTTAAATAAATCATCTGTTTGTACTGGCTTTGCTAAAAAATCATCTCCACCTGCATCCAAACTCATTTGTTGGTCGATTTGTGCAACTGATGCCGAAGAGACAATTACCTTCAAATGCTTAAGATTATCGTCACTGCGTAATAGCTTGAGCATCTCAAACCCGTCCATTACAGGCATAGCCAAATCTGTAATTACCAAATCTGGCAGAGAATCGCGCATTAATTCTAAAGCATGTTTCCCATTTTCAGCTTCTTTGACAATAAAACCAAGTGGCTCTAACAAATTATTTAAGACCCCTCGATTCTCCCAACGGTCATCAACTACAAGGATTTGTCGTTCTCTTCCTTCGTAGCCAACAATATCACCAACCGCATTAGTACTTTGCTCAACCCAATTATCTGCGAGTGGTAGTTCCACCTCGAAGAAAAAATTGCTCCCCACACCTAACTGGCTTTTAACTTGAATTTTTCCTCCCATTAAATGCACAATTTGTTGGCTAATTGTTAATCCCAACCCTGTTCCTTCTACTTTGCGATGTTTTTCACCTACTTGTTCAAAAGCTTGGAATAATTTATTCGCATCAGACTCAGCAATCCCAACACCTGTATCCGTAATTGAAAAGCGTAGATTGAACCAGTCAATCTTCTCCGGGGGTTGAGGGGTTAGGTTCCCAAATAAACACTCCACTTTAAGCGTCACACTTCCTTTATCGGTAAACTTTATCGCATTACCTAATAAATTAATAAGTACTTGTCGCAAGCGTTTTTCATCTACTTCTACTCCGCTGGGCAAATTAGAATCATATAGATAATCAAAATCAAGACCTTTCTCTTCTGCACGAACACGGCAAATTTCCACCACTCCTTGTAGAAAGGAAGGAAAATATACTGCTTTGGGAGTAAGTTCTAGTTTGCGAGCTTCTATTTTAGAGAGGTCGAGAATATCGTTAATCAGAGTTAACAGGTGAGAACCACATTGGTGAATGATATTAACTCCATGACGTTCTTTTTCTGGTAAAACTTTTGAGCGTCCGAGAATTTGAGCATAACCCAAAATACCGTTAAGTGGAGTACGCAGTTCATGACTCATGTTAGCCAGAAATTCACTTTTAGCTTGGTTTGCTGAGTCTGCTGCAACTTTTGCGTCCTTAAGTTCTGAAGTACGTTCTTCGACACGAGCTTCTAGCTCTTCATTTGCTTTACGTAACTTTGCTTCTCCTCTGCGATTGTCGTTGATAACAGCACTGAGGATAAAGGTAGTCAAAGCAATAATGCTAATGAAAGATTGCAGCAATAGTAGAGATTGGTTAACCTGCGATTTTGCAAATACACCCAAACCACGTGCTGTTCCAAAAACTGCAACTCCTGAAATAATCGTAACCAGAAGCGTTGATTCCTGTGGTCGAAAACGGAAAGCCGACCAAATTAATAGCGGAATCATCATATATTCGAGCGGGTAGCCAAGCCAAAAGACAACTCGACTGACAACAATCACAGAACTTAATAGTAATGCGAACTCTGCGGCTTGATAACGAGAGAATCTTTGCTGCATGTACGGTTTTGCCCAGGATAGCACTAGTGGTGTGACAATTACTTTGCCTGTAATCAGACTGATATACCAAGTTTGCCAGACACTACCATATATTGACCAGGGAGCTTTTCCAGCTAAACACAAGCTAGCAACAGCTAAGCATGTCGTAATCGCTGGTATTGGTAAAATAAGAAATATAAATTTAAAGAAATTAGTTGCTGTTGCAAACAAACTCAGTCTTTGCGTAAAACGATTAATTAAAAATCCAGTTATCAGCGGTTCAACAGTGCTACCGAGAGATACCGTAACCAGTGGTAAGATATCTTGCGGGTAAAACAATAGTGAATTAGCAATACCCTCGCTTATTAGAAGTGCGAACCATACGCGATTTCCTAAAAGTAAAACCATTGCCAAATACAAACCTGAAGAAGGCCAGATTGCAGAAGCACCATTTTGGAAAGAGACTGACCCAGACAACTTAGCAAGGCCAAAGTGAAGAATGGGAATTATCACTATGGCTATCATCAATCTTTTATCCAGCTTGGCCGAGAGTTTATTTGGCGTCATCATATACTATGAGATTGATTACCCTTATGTAGGTGAGAGATACAAAGGATATATTGTGTTTTACCTTTTATTAATCAGATAATTCCATATAAATCTATATCAAGTTAATAAAAAAAATTTCCGTATTTACACCACATTTAACATTAAATCTGTAAAAAACAGCCGTGTATTTTCGTATAAGAAGTTAGACATTACAGTACCACAAGTTTTTCTTGCAACTTAAGAATATGTATTTCATGCATGTAGTACAAAAGTTAAGAAAATATTAGGTATTTTTACATGGGAGAATAATCGCTGTAATATGCAATACAGCAAGTACTTATACTGATAACCTTAAAATCACTCAAACAAAAAACTAACTTTATCCGGAATAGTACTGATAAAGGCTGTTTATATTCTTTATAGATAAAAAAACACTACAGGGAAAACACTTATGACTGACGTAATCCGCCACTACGATGTAATCTGTTTCGGTGATGAAGTACCAGGAATTTTAGCTGTGGTGAGTGCAGCACGAGAACATTATCGTCGCGTCAAGAAATACCCTCGTTCATTGGTACTATTTAAAGGCAATTCTAAGTTTGGTATTGGAGGCCATTTAGTACGAGGTGGCTTATCTTATCTAGACCGCTCGGTTGTAGCGAAAGTAGTCAGAGATAAGTTTAATCTACCCACTTATGGCGATGAATCTGCAATTTATGAAGAATTTTTAGCGAGGACTGGTGTACAACAGGTTGGACTTGACCCCAATAAAGCTAGTACCGTATTGCGGAAAATGTTGAGTGAAGTTGGTGCAGATATCCTCGATAATATTGATATTGAGTCAGTCAATAAAAACGGAGCAGATATTTTGAGTATTCGCTTAACCAAAGGTGAAGTTTACCAAGGTAAAGTGTTTATAGACTCTACAGTTAACGCAGAATTAGCCCAATTTGCAGGAGTTAGAAAACTCAAAGGATTTGAAACATTTGGCCTACCGGATTCAGAACTTTCTGTAACCTTGACCTTTGAAATCGAGGGTGTAAGTGTTGATAGGCTGAAACAAGTGGAAATGCAGTATATGAAGCGCTTTGCCAATCTTGCAGATAAAGACGCACAAGGGTGGATTAATATTGCAGCGGGTGGGAACCCAAAACGGGCAGATTATTTAAGGGAGCCGTTTGTTACAAACAAAGATAACCTGAGTAAAATAGCGATGTACTCAGGTAGCGATTACATTGATGTTCGTAGCTATGCACTTTCTATTGCTTACCATTCGTTCCGAGGTACACAACTCTCCTTAGCTGTAAGTAATGCAATATTAGATAAAGCCAATATTGCGATTTTACCAAATGGTCGCATGTCTTGGAATGCTTTATTATTTGATGTTAATGCCGACCAAGCGGAAAGTTTAGCACGTAATGGCTCTAGACCTACCTTGGAAATGTTGAATGAAATGGAACTACTTGCTAAGTGGTTCAAGGTGGCAGTTGGTGCAACAACTGTAAGACGAGCACCTGAATTATACATCCGTCATGCGGGCAATGTTACCTCAGTGGTAGACCCGTTGACAGGTACAGAAATGTTGCAAGGTGGTGTACCCGCGAAGCAGGCTTTGGGTACATTTGGCTACCATTTTGATATTCGTGGTGGAATTGACGGACTTGGAGTTCGTGCTGGAGAAAAAGGTCTGGGAGAATTTACCAGCAAGTACTTACCTGCACCTTTATTTAACATCGGTATCCTGCATACTTTATTACGCGATGTGCCAAATTTATCTGTAATTAGTCCTGCCTCTGGCTTTGAAGGCTATGCTTCTTCTTGCGGACGTATTGTAGAGTTTAACTGTGCTGTGGGAGAAGGGATTGGTATTGCTGCTGCGATTTCTATGCTAAGTGGACGCAAGTTAAATCAAATCTCTGACCGGGAAGTGCGAGATGTTTTGTCTGCTACTGGAAAGTTATCTAAAGTTTATGGTCAGCCAAATTCTGCGGATACCGAAATTGCGGAGCTTCAGAAGTTTGAACAGAGTATGATGGCGTAAGCTATTCTACGTTTTAGCTCCATACTTGGGTAGTAATATATTCGGGCGGGCAAGGATGCCCGCCCCACAAGAGTTAACATCTAAAGTATGGTAGAACAGCATGTTGGGTAGATGTACTAGGTCATCAAATACTCCCCACTTCCAAATTTCACCCCCCACTCATGCATAGCGTCAAGAATTGGTTTAAGAGTTTCACCTAAAGGGGTTAAAGAATATTCAACCTTTGGGGGAATTTCAGGATAAACTTCTCGATGAATAATTCCATCATCTTCTAATTCCCTTAGTTGCTGAGTCAACATTTTTTGTGTGACACCATACAAAGCTCTTTGCAATTCACCAAACCGCTTGACACCCATCATCAATTCTCTAATAATTAAAACCTTCCAGCGTCCACCAATAATTTTTAGTGTGGTTTCAACTTCGCATGTCAGCCTGCTATGATTGTTTGCTTCAGCTTGCATAGTATCTTTTTGGTAAGTAGCTTACTTTTGAGTGCGTACTTTTCATATTAACTGTCTCTACCTTAAAGTGAAATATAGAAGTTAAGCATGTGGTTGCAAATTAGTCATTACTAGTAAAATATATACTTACTTTGAGGAAGTAGTGTAATTATGAACTCACAGCAAGTCGTTACAAAGGTGCGAGTTAATTCTGCTTTCAAACAATTGATGTCCTTGCATTGGTGGATGGCAACCTGTTACCTGATATTATTTATCGGTGGTTGGTTCATGTCCCAGTTATCCAGGGAAGCACCATTTCGCGATTCACTCTATGATTTCCATAAGTCAATTGGTGTGCTAACAATGGCACTACTAACTTTGAGAATTTTTACTCTACTGCGCGTATGGTGGCGTAAATATGCTAAGCGTCTCCCTAAGTTTACACCTGCATGGATTAAAAATTTTCTTCTTCATACGACTCTATATATATTTATGTGGGCTGTTCCCGTTGCTGGATTTTTGTTGTCCAACTCATTTAAATCCAATAACGTCAAATTTTTTGGTATTGTTTTACCAGATATTTTCCCTCAGAGTCAAGCAATGGTCGCAGTTGGAAGGAGTATGCACTTCTGGTTTGGGTATACTTTTCTCGCATTAATCTTACTTCACACTTTAATACAGTGGAAGGTTGTTAAGGCTAATTGGCGACGTTTTACAAAGTTTCTTCAAGCTCGGTTTCGCAAGCCAAGAACAAATTAAGAAAGAAACCTACCCCCAACCCCAAAAAAAAGCCACCCCCCAACCCCAAAGAAAACCCCACCCCCAACCCCCTCCCCGCAAGCGAGGAGGGGGCTACGAAAAATACACAGAAATAGTTAAAAAATATTACTAAAAATATTCGATATTTAATTTTTGTGGTATGGGTAACGAATCGTAGCCCTCTCCCCGGGTGCGGGGCTACCGTGTACACACAAGTCAATAAATCCCTTCAGGGGTATTTAAGAGAACTTTAGGGTTATTTCAATACTTGTGTGTACACCGTAGGCGTGCGGGGTGCGGGTTTCTGGTGCGGGTTTCTTATACTGGGACGAGAAATATGTTGGTGCTTTTCTTGCAGGTGGCAATAATTTATCACATATCCGTTAACAACCTTGCTTTCCTTAAAATAAAAGCAAGCAAAGTTTCATGTTTAGCAATAATATCCGCAGAAACTTCCATTCCAGCCTTAATGGGATATTGAACACCGTTTTTATCTAATTGAAGTTTTTCAGGTTGAATAGTCACCTCATAAAAAGTTACAGAATTATTCCCATTGTTACGGGTCACAATTCCTCTAGACAGCTGACTTTGTGATTGACCTAAAGCAATTGCATCAGCGGTAACTGCACGAACAGCTCCTTCCAAAATACCGTAATCAGGATAAGGGTAAGCAGAAATACGCATCTGCACCCTACCCTCAGAACATTCAGCGATTTTATCCAGTTTACAGACTTTGACTTTACTTATATCTTCTGCAGCGATACGAGCTTTAACTAGTAAAGGTGCTCCTTCGGGTGCAATTTGCGCTATTGCTTGTCCAGGACGTACCACTTGTGAGGGGTTTCGTAGTTCCAATCTCAAAATAATCCCCGCTTCAGGAGCGCGAATAATACTTTTTTGGATATCAATCATAATCTGTCTCAGTTCTTGTTGATAGCGACGAGTTTGGTTTTGGTTTTGTACTCTTCGCGTTATAAGACCCTGTCGTTCTTTGTTCAAAGCAGCAATAGTTGATTTTCCTCTGGCTTTTTGTTGAGTAATACGCTCTCTGGCAATTTCCACACCTGCTGCACTTGGACGCAACCCAACTTTTGCTCTTTCCTGACGAGCTAATGCGACTTTATAAGCTTGGAGTTTCTCTTTTATTTGTAACTTGGAAATTGCTCCCATTCCTTCTAGTTCCCTATAACGAGATGCTTCTTCCGCTGCTAATTCTAAAGCCGCACCAGCTTCTCGAACTTCTGCTTCAGCGATGAGTTTTCTATCGCTATATTCCCGCATACTCCGACTAAGTTCAGCTTCAGTTTGAGCAATAGCGCGTTCTATTACCATTGACTCCGCATTTATTTGTACCTGAGTCGCTGCAATAGCCGCATCTATTTGCTTGATTTCTGACTCTTTTTCACGAATATTCAGCAAAATCTGATTTCTACGAGTTAGCAAACTGACATCATCAATTTTTGCGATCGCCTCACCTTTAGCAACAGATTGGTTTTCCTTAACCAAAATCTCATTGACCGTACCTTGCATTCCAGCCTCGACTATTCGTAGTTCTCCTTCAGGACGAACCACGGCAGATGCTTTAACGGTTACAGGGTACTTGATTAATGCTGACAATACAACCGATACCCCACAACTTCCTACCAGTAGTACTCCTCCCAATGTAACCCAACGTCCCACATTCGGTAGCAAATCGTCACTATCTACGGGTTTGAGAAATTCTAAATTATCTTCTATTAACATAAGTTATAAAAAAACTGACAATTTTACTCGGAATATATTAAGCCATCACAATTATCAAAATATACATAGCTGAATTTTATCAAATGATTACAAGAAAAACACTTGTATAAGCAAAATTAAAAATACATATATATTGTTACAAAGTGATACTAATAGTTAGTCAAAAACTTACCACATATAAAATTGAGCATTTTGATGATAAAACCTTACCACTGCTATTAATAGCTGATTTTCATAGGTTTTTATATCTAAGAAATTGCGTTTCATCTGTAAATATATTATACAAGCAAAAATATTGTAATGATTATCATCCAAGTAATTAAAAAGTTGAATTTAGCAAATAAACACAACGTATATTTATTTTTGTTAACCAGAGAAAATTGTTTATAATAAATTACCAACAATCTAAAAGTCTTGCTATATAAGCATTACAGTAAATAATTAAGTTTTAGTTAAGCTCAAGTTAAGAATAAATGCCAAATTGGCACTGCTGTTTTTAATTTTATGTGTATATTAAAAAGATGTAGCTCAAAGATATTGAGTTACCGAGTTTTGTCAAGTCTGGTATTAATAAGTTATCAAATGTCATTGCGTTCTCAGCAAAACTAATTGTTCGCAATGGTAACTCTTGCCTGACTTGAGATTAAATTTATTGCACTAACAGCAGGAGAAAATTCCATGACAGTACGTCCAAATGGATACCAATTGTTTTCACTATCCGAAAATTTTCTGACCAGTTTATCTGCGGAAGATGAATCAATTATCGCAGGGGGTGGTAAGAAGAGCGGTAAGAGCAAGAGTAAGAGTAAGAGCAAGAGCAAGAGCAGAAGCTGTGGATGTCACGGATATTGCTAAACTCTGCAGTTGTTTTGGCCAACGATTAGCAGTATAGCGATTAGCAAAACAGACAATAAAGTACGTACTTTATAAAAAGAACCCTTGCAAACCCCGGTTTAAAAGCCGGGGTAAGAAAATCTATGTTCAATTTAAGATAATGACTTTTTCACTTAGTTCTCTAAATGTACGTGAGTATTTAGCGAAGCAAGGCTTTTGCATAGATAATACTCATAATCTTCTTATTGAATCGAAAAGCTCTAAAAACTTTAATTTATTAGTAACTCTGGAAAATAATCAGCGTTTATTAATTAAACAAGAGTCGCAAAATTTAGAAGGGAAAACTTCTGGAGAGTTTTATCAGGAATGGTATTTTCATGAATTACTCAAAGAATTCCCAGAATTAAAAGAAATTAGAGAATTGGTATCGGAAGCAATTATTTTTGATACAGAAAACTCAATTATTATTTTTAATTACCGTGATGACTATCAAGCGTTAGATGATATTGACAATCAGAACAAAATTTACTCTTTAGACATTGCGTCAAGTATAGGTTTAGTGATAGCTATAATTCATAAAAAAACAATTGACAAACAAAACTACCGATTATTTTTAGCCAACAAATTAGATAATATAGATAAACAACCTAACTTTGTACGTGGCTTAAAAAGAGTTAGAACTGGAATTTTCAGCCAGGTAATTAGCGAAAATATAAAGTTGTTCAAATTATATCAACGAGCCAATGATTTACAAAAAGCGATTGAAGAATTAACCTCAGAATATCAGCAGCGTTGCTTAATACACAATGATTTAAAATTCGGTAACATTTTATTAGTTAATAATTGGCAAGAAATTTCTCAAGGGAGTATAAATTATCCGCAAGAAAGCCTTATCAGACTGATAGACTGGGAAAAATTTGGATGGGGAGACCCAGCACATGATTTAGGTAGGTTGATTGCTTGTTACTTAAATTTGTGGCTGGATAGCATAGTCATTAGTCAAGAAATTGATATAGAAACAGCATTAAGTATTGCGACTATACCATTAGAAAAAGTACAACCAGTAATTGGTAAAATTGCGACTAAATATTTATCTAATTTTCCAGAAATTTTATATTTATATTCTAATTTTTGGCAAAGGGTAGTTCAGTTTACTGGGATGGCATTAATCGAAAAACTTCATACTAAAATTCATTATCATGAACCAATTGGTAACGTTGGGATATGTATGTTACAGGTAGCCCAATCGCTATTATGTCATCCAGAAATATCGTTAAAAGTAATTTTTGCCGAACATGCGATGGAACTAACTTCACCAGAGATAATTTCTGCGTAATTATTTAATACTGGATAGTTTAGGTTAAAGTTTATTATGCGATTGCTAAAGTCAGTATCACCACATTTATTAAAAACATTAGAAGAAATTTCTAATAAATTTGACATTCAATCCAATTTTACAATTACCCATCCCGACTATAAGCCGATGGAGTTAACTGTAGAGTTAGCAAATTCATTGCAGCAATTACCTAGGGATATACAAAATAAATATTTGAATTTACAATTGCGAACCTTGATTTATGAAATTTATTATAAGGGTAGTTTAAAATCGGTTATTGACGAAGATACAGGTGTTTACTCGAATGTAAACTTAGAAATATTGCAAAATAATACAACCAGAGGTATCGAGCGTGATTATTACACAGGTTTAGAGTCGAGTAATTGCGGTAAAGGTTTCTACGAACCTGGTTGGAGAGTTGTTGGAAAGGAAAACAAAGATTTGCTATTGGTAAAAAAAGATGACTTGACGTTGCATGTTGAACGTGAGAGTCAACTTCAATTCAATCAACGTAATGCCAAAATAAATGATATTGTTACAACATTAATGCCTAAAAATCGTCTGGAGGAAGGGTATTACATCGCAGTTGGAGATGCTGGCTTCGTAAATATGTATGGAGAAAAGAAAATAGCCGTAGATATATACTTTCATTTAACTCCCCAAGGTGTACTGGCTGTTATGCGAAGCTTGACACAACAATTAAACGCTATTGATATTCCCTTTACCTTTAAAGTTTTATATGACCCTGACGAATGCCAGTATTGCAACCACAGCGGAATTCTCACCATTAAATCTTGCGATTACCCTCAAGTTTACCCCATTTTAAAACAAATATACTACGAGCAGGCAACAAATTTTTATTCGGAAGTACCGATATTTACCAAATGCCTGGCACCTGGACTGAGTTTAGCAGAGATACCGGAACAAAAATTTATCCCCAACGAAACCTTCGGGATGAATCGCTGTCGTATAATTGCCAATGGTTTACTTGCTGCATATGAACATGGCGATAATACATTTCAAACACGTATGTCTTACATTCAGCAACATTTTGCAAAAATGAATATTTCCTTGCAAACTCCTTACCTAAACCCCAATTCTCAGGATATTTATTTTTCTACTATCGAAAATTGATGAAATACCCGATAATTCGCCAATACAGTGAAGAAGACTGTGGTGCTGCTTGTGTTGCGACAATAAGTAAATACTATGGAAGAACTATAACCCTCAACCGTATTCGTGAAGCTATTGGTACAGGACAACTAGGAACAACTTTGTTAGGACTGCGACGAGGTACTGAAGCATTTGGATTATTTACTCGTTCCTTTAAAGCTTCAGCGGAAATACTCGATAACTTAGGAAAAATTCCTCTACCAGCGATTATCCATTGGACGGGTAACCACTGGGTAGTTTTTTATGGTCAACGTGGGAAAAAATATATTGTTGGTGACCCAGCGCTGGGAATACGTTTTCTGACTAAAAATGAATTACTTGCAGGTTGGAACGATTGGGTATTGCTGTTACTCCAACCCGATAATAGTTGTTTTTTTGACGAACCCAGCGATAAAGTTGACAACTTCGGTAAATTATTGCGAGGAATTTTACCTTACAAAAAAATAATTATCGAATCATTACTTTGTGCTTTAGTTATTGGTTTACTATCCTTATCGTCACCTTTTTTGATTCAAATTCTTACCGATGATGTTTTAGTACGTCGAGACTCCAGTTTACTAACTGGTGTAGTTTTAGCAGTTGTTGCCATGTATACAATGCGAAGCGGCTTAACTTTAATTGAAAATATATTAATCGCTCATTTTGCACAAAGGCTGGAATTAAATCTTATCCTAGAATTTGGTAGACAAATTTTACGCTTACCCCTAAATTATTATGAATCGCGTCGAAGTGGTGAAATAGTCAGCCGACTTCGCGATATCCAACAAATAAATAAATTACTTTCCAATGCTATAATTAGTTTCCCTAGTCGTTTTTTTATTGCTTTTATATGTCTGGGTTTAATGCTTTTTTATAGTTGGAAGCTGACGGCTAGTGCGATTATTATAGCTATAATCATGACAGCTTCTACATTTATTTTTATGCCAACACTTCAACAGAAAACGTTGAATCAAATGGTATTAGAAGCAGAAAACCAAGGAGTACTAGTAGAAATATTTAAAGGAGCATTAACCTTAAAAACAACAGCAGCAGCACCTCAATTTTGGGAAGAATTTCAAAATAGATTTGGACGTTTGATGAATTTATCATTTACTACAATTAAAATCGAAATTATTAACAAACAATTTTCGCGCTTAGTTTCAGAAATCGGTGGTGCAACTATTTTGTGGTTGGGTAGCAGCTTAGTGATTAGTAAAGAATTAAGTATTGGTCAATTGCTCGCATTTACCAGTCTAAATCGTAATGTCATATTACTAATGGATTTTCTGATTGACTTTGCTGATGATTTAGCGCGAGTTAGAACAGCTACTAACCGCATTCAAGAAGTGATTGAATCTACACCAGAAAATCAATTTGATAATCAAAAATCATGGGTGGAAATACCACCTAATGGAGATATTATTTGTAGCAGCTTATGCTTCCATTATCCCGGTCGTATAGAATTACTAGAAGATTTTTCAGTTACAATTCCTGGTGGTAAAGTCGTTGCGTTAATTGGTCAATCGGGTTGTGGTAAAAGCAGCCTTGTGAAAATCATCGCAGGTTTATATCAATTAAAGTCAGGTAATATTAGCTTTGATATTTATAACTTACAAGATTTAGCATTAAATTGTTTGCGACAACAAATTGTACTTGTTCCACAAGAAGCTCATTTTTGGAGTCGCTCAATTATTGAAAACTTTCGCTTGGGTTCACCCCATGCATCTTTTGAAGCAATTGTGAAAGCATGTAAAATAGCAGAAGCGGATGATTTTATCAAAAAATTACCGGAAAAATATCAAACTATATTGGGTGAATTTGGTGCAAATATTTCCGGGGGACAGCGACAAAGGTTAGCTATAGCTCGTGCGATTATTAATAACCCACCTATATTAATTTTAGATGAGTCTACCGCTGGACTCGACCCAATTAGCGAAAATTTAGTTTTACAAAAACTATTATCGCAGCGTCTAGGTAAAACCACGATTCTGATTAGCCACCGTCCACAAGTTATTACACACGCTGACTGGATTATATTCCTTGAACATGGTCAGGTGAAGATGCAGGGGACTTTGGAGGAATTACGCAGTTTTGACGGCAATCATTTAGACTTTTTGCCTTGATAAGCTACTCCATATTTAAGTTGCATGTTCGGGCTAAGTTGCATGTTCGAGCTAAGTTGCATGTTCGGGCTAAGTTGCATGTTCGAGCTAAGTTGCATGTTCGGGCTAAGTTGCATGTTCGGGCTAAGTTGCATGTTCGGGCTAAGTTACATGTTTGGGCTAAGTTACATATTCGAGCTAGGTTACATATTCGAGCTAGGTTACATATTCGAGCTAAGTTGCATATCCGGGCTAAGTTGCATATCCGGGCTAAGTTGCATATCCGGGCTAAGTTGCATATCCGGGCTAAGTTGCATATCCGGGCGGGCAAGGATGCCCACCCCACAAGAGATGGGGAATTTGATATTATACAGTTTAGATGTGGAACAGCTTAATAATTCGATTTCGGCAGTAAATACGCATGTATTGCTATGATTATGAGGACGCTTTAAGAGGATGTTTATAAATAAAATATTAAAACACCATGCACACCACAAGCTAGCCAGCCAGTGACTAAAGTCACTGTCTAAAAGCTAAAGTCCTCTAAAGAGGACTGATGAGAAATAAGATTTTAGAGAATATCTTAAATTTTGTAAAATATTTGTTTTTAATGTATTATTTAGTCCTCTTTTAGAGGACTTCAGCTTTTAGACAGTGACTAAAGTCACTGGCTGGCTTGCAAAAAGTTTGTTCATTTCTTTATTTAAAATGGTTAGTACGCAAACGATAAAATAAAAACACATCTAAAAAAGGCAAAATCTATGGTAGCCCAGGTAGGTGAAGCCAAAGCGTCAACAGCAGAACTGGTAATCACTTGGGAAGCTTTACCCGATGATTTCCGTTTAGAGGACGACCCAGTGGACAATACAGGTCAGCCAATGAAGGCTGGTGCATTAAGTGAAAGTCTAGAAATCAGCGGTTTCATCCAACCACAGATGTTAATCGCTTCAAATTTTGGTATTTGTGCAACCGTTAACGGACAATTTATCCCCAAAGCTCCTGACTGGCTGTACATCCCCTCGGTATCAGAAGTTTTAGCAAATCGAAAAAGCTATACACCTTCTAGTTGTTTTATATGATTTACTCTACATTCTGAAGCTGAGTCTATTCTCCCAATTGCAGAAGATATAACACCATTAACCTGACGTTTTAAAAAACCATATTTATTTTGAATGTGAGTATTCCAACCAGACTTATCAAACTTTTTATCCCCAAGTGAAAGCAAATGATTAACAGTCTGACAAACAGCTTTATGAAATTCAGTAGCATAAGCTGCCAAGAACATTTCAAGCTTAGTAAAGCCCAGTGAGTTTAATTCATCTAATGGAGTTGGTAGTCCCTTACAATAAGTTAGAGTTGACATCTGACTGTCCAGAAGAATCACATCATAATTAAACACCGAAACAATTATCATCCAGTATTTTTTTAAGAAAATTTACATAAACATTGTTTGTTAATAAACATTAATTATTTGATGATGTTTGGTCAGCCTTTAATCCTTATATACACTTAATTTAATTAATATCTTTAATAATAGAAAAGCTTTTTTGCAATGTTTACTACAGGTATAAGACATCACAGATGCTGTCAATATATGCTAGATAACTGTTTTTTAATCTCATTTACAAGATTGAAAATCTCGAATATAAGAGTGAGTAAGAGTGAATTTCTAGGGCTAGTAGTTACCCTTTTTCTTTCCGGATTCAGATGCGTGTCTATGCTCACATCTTCCCTATCGATACTCCACTTAACTTATCCCTAACTATAATCTTGTAATTTACCCATTAATTATCGGAATACCTAGGTAATCAGGCAACAGTTGTTAACCCCACTTAGAAGGAGATGTTCCCGCAGTCGTGATGGAATTTCTATCCGACATCGACGGTAAAGAATATTCTTCTAAGAAAACTTTTCCACCAGGAAAATGGTATTTCTACGAGCAAATTTTACAAGTTCCTGTTTATATTATTTTTGACCCAGATGGTGGTTTAGTAGAGTTTCATCAGTTGGAAAACGGCCGCTACGAGTTAAAACAACCTGACGAAAATGGTCGTAATTGGATTGACTCGATGGGTTTATTTTTAGGAACATGGCAAGGAACAAAAGAAGGCCGAACAGGATATTGGTTACGATGGTGGGATAAAGAAGGTAATTTGTTACCTTGGGCTGTGGAACGTTTGGAACAAGAAAGCCAACGTGCTGAGCAGGAACGACTACGCGCTGAGCAAGAAAGCCTACGTGCTGAACGGTTAAGTGCCTATTTAAAATCTCAAGGCATAGACCCAGATAATTTACCTGAATAATTTCCAGAAGTAATTCCCAGAAATAATTTCCAGAAATAAACTGTCCCACATCTAAACTACATAATAAAAAAAATTACACCTCTTGTGGGGTGGGCATCCTTGCCCGCCCTTCTTTGTATGGTATGTATTTAAATCTTTCCTTGTATTTAAATCTATGTCTTTCCTTGTATTTAAATCTATGTCTTTCCTTATATTTAAATCTATGTATTTTAAATCTATTTCAATGTATTCAAATAATATTAAAAACAAACCCCCAAACAAATGTAAAGACGCGATTAATCGCGTCTCTACACTTTATGTAATATTGCCCTGGCATCGAGCAATTGTTGCGGGAGACAACTCTCCAACTATCGTAGCCGCAGCAGCGTTTCACAACTGAGTTCGGGATGGGTTCAGAGTGGTTCCACCGCGCCATAGACA
>JAESGU010000112.1_pt1 | contig 49357 bp, 39 predicted proteins | sample 9266271 | NCBI WGS metagenome assembly JAESGU01 (sample SAMN15740544, study PRJNA653495) | algae metagenome | isolation source: Scytonematopsis contorta HA4267-MV1 and co-occurring heterotrophs from mud... | place: USA: Palolo Valley Trail, Honolulu, Hawaii | collected 2009-07-25
ATCAAAAATCAAACCTGATTCTCTATTTTTTATATTTGAAGAGTTCCTGTGCGCTTCTTATAATCAAACAGTTACAACGCGCATTACCGGGTGGTGCGCCGCAGGCGCACCCCCTGAACGGTTACCAGCTAGAGCGTCATTTTAAAAAATATTACCGCTCGATTATAGGAAATGTTAATTTTTTTAATAAAGGAGGGTCTGACACACTTCTAGATGATATACACCAGAATGATGTACCTGTATTTCTAGTTGATTTACCAGCACAGTCCGGGGTATTTTTCGAGAAATTTGTGAAAGAGTTTGACTTATTTAAGAGTCTTAAAAGAGATTTAAAGTGTAATATTACGCTAGTTTCCGTGATTAGCAGAACATTGGATTCTGTTAATTTGTTGGATAACCTTTATAACTTTTGTGGAGATGTACCAGATTATATAGTCGTTAAAAACTTATTTTTTGGGGAAACAGCAGATAAATTTGAGAGATACAATGAATCACCGATTCGTGGGACAATGCAAGCAATAGGTATGAAAGAAGCTTGTTTACCTGAGTTATTCTACAAGACTTTTGACTTTTTGGATAAGAACTCATTAACATTTGACGATATCAAGAATATGGAAAACGTCCGTTTTTCATTGAAATCACGTGTCGCTGCTTGGCTTAATGAACTATCTACTGAGTTAGAGATAGCAAATTCACTCTTAGGTTTGAATAATAAACCTAAAGTAGGTTATTACCTGCCAATTATTAAAAAATCTTTGGAAGAGTGGGAAGAAGAACAAAAGAAAGAAAATTTGGATGAAATAAAGGAAACACCTGTAGCATAGTTATGTATCTTAAAAGATTTGTAATTACAATGGGAGATGCTCGTGTTGGTAAGAGTACTATATCTCGGCTATTGTTAGATTTGTACCGTGAAAATAATATTCGATTAAAAGCATATTATCATGGGTATGTAAATAAATTAGAAGCGTATCAAACGGATACTTTTAAGATTCCTTTACTAGATTTTTCTCTTGATAATAGTGATATTATCTTAGATAGTTTGCAAGATAAAGAATCTTCGGGATTACGTTTGGTTTTGACTGATATGCCAGGTCAAAATCTACCACAGTTTAAAGAGTTTGAGAAAAATATTGCCTTAATCGATAATTTAAATTCCATCGGATACCGCGTAACCTTCTTACATCCTATATCTTATCGTCCGGATTGCCCTAATGAGTATTTAAAACCGTTGTTTGATACTTATGGTAGCAGGGCTGATTACGTAATAGTGAAAAATCACTATTTTGGAGATGAGTTTCGGTATTACGATGGTCAACCAATCCAGGAGATTGTGAAAATTTTCAAAGGTGTTGAGTTGAATTTACGTCAACTGCATTATAACTATTACCAAAAATTACATGATACTGGTTTGACGTATAGTAAAGCAATAACTGTTGATTCTCCATTGTATGTTTTGGAGCGTTCATTAATTTTTCATTGGATTAAAAACTTTCATGATGAGGTAACAGATAATGCTCAAGCTGTTAAATATTTAGGTTTAGGTAATCTTGAATAAATAGAGCAACAGCCATCTATAACTCAACAGACAAGAAGAACTAAATGGTAATAAAATGAGTCAAATAAATCCATTAGTGAAAGAATTTCTTGATTCTGCAGATAGTAATGAAAAAAAGCAGATAAGAGAAATGATAGTAAAAATGGGAGTTCCCCCAGGTGACCCGCTATTTAATCTTTATGCAGAACTGGGAAATACTCAGGAAATTCTGACTAGTTTGCCTACAACAATACAATCTATTGTCACAGGTTGGACTCAAATAGTGGATGATAAGCTTGAAGCTGCTTCTTATGTTGCGGTTCAGCAGCAAAAAACTGCTGTCGCACGCGCTGTTGAGGAATTGATAAAAAGTCAGGATAGTCCTAAAAAATCTAAAGCTAAATCTGATTTGAGTTTATCTACTGCGGTGTCAAATTTAAAGTTAGCCCAAATTGGTGTAATTTTAGGATTTGTGTTTGCGCTGGGTACAGGAATTGGAATATTTACGTATGCTACTACTATGGGAACTATTGGTAATTTCAGCAAATCTGAATCTATAAGTGCTTCTGATAAAGAGTTGCTGAAGTGGGCTAAATCTTCTCAGGGAAAATTATCTCGTAGAATCATGCAGCAAAATGCTCCAATTATTGAAACCTGTAAACAATCTAAAAAAGCTAAAGGGTGTATTATTGTTGTTGATTAATATTGGCCAATAAATAATTAATCAAATTCAAAACAAAAAGGAAGTGGGTATTTTAAACACCTACTTCCCTTTTAATATATGTATCATGATTATTTATTGCCTATGAATGTTTTGTGTTTACTTTTTGAAAGTTTATTGCAAATCTATGTTGCTTATAAACCTTGGTAAGAAGCACCCTTATATACTCTGAATAAATTTACTGCAACTAAATTCATTCAAAAATACTTATTAAGAAGCTACATTTTTTGTATCTACTCAATAAAGAAATAAGGTAGATTGCTACTTTAAAAATATTTAAGGCTATTTAAAGTTTGTCATTGAGAATTAACGACAGATTTTGAATGGCTAGAATTTTTTGTTTTCTTTCTTTTCCTTTTTTTTTGAATTGTAGCTATTTTCCCTTTCTCTAATCTGAAATCGCTTATGGAAATTATATCTAAGTATATTCCGTAACGAATTGCATTTATGCGGTTACCAACATTGAGTTTATCGAAAAGTGTGTGAATGTAAGAGCGTATAGTGCCATTAGAAAAGTTTAACTCCTTTGCGATTTCTTCGTTAGACATGCCATTTGCTATTAATTTGAGAGTGCTAATTTCCCTATCTGTAAATTTACAAACCAAATCTTTTTCTTTTGATTGCCTTTCATCGATTAACATTCGGTTCACAGTTGAATCAATCCAAGCACCGTTACGATTTGCAGCTATAACCGCATCAATGAGATGATTTTCTATGTATTCTTCGGGACTGAGTTTGCAATAGTAACAATCAGCCCCATCATCAATGATTTGCTTAATAGTACCCAGGTTTTTGATAGCACCCATAGCTACGATTCTTGTTACGGCACAGGCTTTTTTGATTAAACTGATTATTTTCCCTCCAGAACTATCCGGGAGTTCAGTATTCACTAAGACTACCTCTGGTTTTTTAGATTCTATTTCCGCTAATCCGTCTTTACAATTTTTTGCTACTCCAACTATATGGAACATACCTTTTTGGCTAAGTATGTACTCTGCACCAACTCTTGCTACATTATCGTTTTCTATGATAACAATTTTGATTTTGTCCATTGTAATCAATAATTAGTTTTGCAAGTCGTTTGCATTTATACTTTTAACACTAATTATTCCTTAATGGTAATCAACTTCACAGAGTATTTAAGTATTAACCTCATTATTGATAAAATCTTAATAAATTTATTAAGTAAATCTTTCAAAATAAAAAATTTTATTATTACAGACAATTTATATTTATCCTTGTATAGCTTATAAAATTAATTTATAAGATTTAAATTTTACAAACAATTTGATAAAAATTTAAAATAATATTTCTTGATAAATTATTTATATTTTTTTGATTATCCTCCGGATTTATAATAATTTTATATAATAAAGATTGCTAATACAATTTTTTAAACCATTTAAATGATGAAACATGCCAAAAGTTTGAATAAGTCGGCTTTACAGGGGAAGCTTCCCCCGCAAAGCTGTCTTAAACAATTGCAAATGCTGTTTCTATAGCAAGGTTTTAAACCTTTTGAGCAGAGGACAGAAGGATATACTCGTTACCATATATAACTTATTCTTGTCGAACGAGTGCCATCTCCTATCTGCCTTCTTTTGTCATTCTAGCTCTGTCTCAGGTTTGTCATCGAGTGTTTGTAGCTTGCTTTGTTCCTGGCGATTTTTTTGTTCCTCAAATAAAGCTTTAAAATGCTTAGCTTCATCTTGTGTTAGGTTGTTAATAATAATGGTATATTCTTGGTCATTATTATCTTTGTCAGCTCGGAATGCAGTTTGGTTTTCTTCTTCGGTTGAGTTTCTATCAAGGCTAAGAGCTTGGCTATCTTTGCCTAGCCTTAATGTGGCAGTATAACCTACGCTTTCGTAAGTCATGGTATCTTTTTGTTGTTTGCCAGACGTTATAATTCTTTCAACTACAACGGGAATTACAAATTGTTGTATATCACTATTGTTAGCTAGTTGCATACCCTTACTTTCTTTTGATTCTTCAGTATTATCGCTATTATTTTCATCTGAATTTTTGTTAAAATTGACATCTTCAACATTAGTAGTTTGGATGTGATAAATAGTATTTTCAGTTGAATTAAGCTGCTGTGTAGCTTGTTTTTCGTTTTCATTTATTTGTGTAATTACGGGACTGAGATTAGCTGCTGCTGCTTTTTGCTCTTTTTCTAAGTTTGGATTATTTGTTTGAGAATTTTTATATTCCTCAATCTCCTCGTCAGTTATTTTAAAATACTCCATCATATCGCGGATGAAACTTGCTTTTTTGACAGTACTCATATCATCAACATCAAGATTTCCTAAAATATCTGCTACATTCATTGTGTTATCTCTCTACTAATTCTTGACGAGTTTTTTCTAAGGAGTTATCAATTTTAAATTGAATAAACCTTAAATCGCGTATTGTTTCATCATTAAGGCTGTTAGTTTGAGTTTTACCTTGTTTGACATATAATAAAACGTTGTCCTCTTTGTCTTTAAGTAAATAAGTCTTGTCATGAGCTTTTGTGGCAATTTTGTAATCTCCTGTATTGACTGATGTGATATCGTTAATATCAGTCGTACCTAAAACTCTAGCTATTTGTTCAGCGAGTTTGGTAACTTCGTTGATTTTTTCAATAGATTTTAAGTCCTCATCCATTGCAGTAAAGACTTTATTTAAATCTATGTTATTGTCTTTTATATAAAGTTGAGTAACCTCCTGAATTTTATTAAGATATTTTTCTTCCTTACCAAGCTTTTGAGCTACTGTGTACCAATTTTGAAGAGTTTGCATGGTATTAGCTTTCATTTGCGTGATAACACTTTCCATCGCTCCAGTTTGGCAATTAGCGGTATTATTGCTAAAGTCTAGAGCATTTTCAAGTAGGTCATTGGTAACATAAATTTGTGGTTTTGAATCATCAAAATCAATATTTTTGGGGTCAGCTAGTTTGTTCTGGGAAGAAGTTACCATGTTATTTTTATTACCTGTAGGTTGCTGGTAATTCTCTTGTTTAGTTTGATTATTTTGAGATTTATCTGTTGTTTGAATTTGGTCGATTACTTTGGTATAAGCCGTTGCAAGTGCGCGAATGTATGGTGAATTTAGTCCTTCTCCTTCAAAAAAATTCCTCTTTTGGTCTGGGTTATTCGGACTAACAAGGTAGGTACATTCCTTAAGCCATTCAACTCCACCTCTTGCAGTAATTTCGTCTGCTATGTCTGGGTGTTGCTCAAGCCTAGCTTGTAAAATTTCTGCCATCAGTTTTACTCTGGCTTCTCCTAAAGGGTATTCTTCCTTATATGCGTAAAAAGCTTGTTCGGCAGAAAGGAAAGGTTGACCAGCTGGTTTAGCATCTTCATAAGTTTCAGGTCCGAGTCTCCCTTCAGGTATTTCTTTATTATCTCGGAAAGAAACAGGGAAATCACATTCTATTGTTCCTAGTTGTTTTGATTTTACGGTAGTACTGGTCAATACAGCGCCAAAGGAGTCGGGACACTTGGAACTGATATTTATTCCTGCATCTATTTCTCCCAGACTATTTTGAAAATTGGCTGAAGGAGATTGAGGTGAACTTGCGTGTGTGTTTTCACTCTTTGAGATATTGACTTCTTTCCCAACAATTGGGGCTAACCCCATTTGCACTACTTGTGCGGTTGCAGCTTCAATTCCTGGTGATACCCTTTCTCGGTTGCCAGCAATATTAAGGATTTTGATATTGTTTTGTCTTACAAAATCCTCTATTAGTTTGGCAGCGGTGGCTTTATCATTGAGTACAGTTTCAAGCGGAATAGCTAGAATAGGTTTTTTTCTATGATTTGCGGCATCAAGGGTAACTTTACTTCCTGGACTTTGGCTGTTCCCCAACAGAACAGTACCGTCTGAATTTTCAATGTTGGCTATGGTACGGTTAGCAAAGGTAACTTTGTTTGAGCTACCTTGCTCCCCTTCAACTACTCCATAATTTTGTAAGTTGGGATTTGTGCCTCCGTCAATTAACCATCCAGCAGCGGCAGTTCCTCCAGTGGTAATTCCTAAGGCTTTTGCTCCGATAAGTCCCCCCATGTCAGCACCAGTTTGACCACCACTGATAACTTTTATTGTTTGGTTTTCGATTTGTGTTGATTTGGTAAGGTCAGGAGTAGAGGGTAATGTGGTATTGGACGCTAAATTATTTTGCTTTTCAATTACGTTATTGTAAGCTTGCGTAATTACACTGATAAGGTTCGATTGTTTACCTTGACCGTCCCAATGTGCTGGGTTTTTTGCGTTATCAGCAGCGCTACAGTTTTCTAACCATTCTGCACCTCCTCGTTTAGTGATTTCTTTAACTAGTCGAGGATATTGTTCTAGTTTAGCTTGTGTCACCTCTATCATTAACTGTATGGTATCTCGCTCTGGATTCAGTTTCTTTTGATGTATACAAGCTTGCTTTGCATCTGGGTATTTGTTGAGCGCAAATTCAACTGGGTAATCGCTTTGGATATTGCCGTTGTTTTTAGCTTTGGTGGTATCAAGTGCAAGTGCTGCTCCTAGTCCGTTCTTGGATTCGGGTCCAATAATTACTGGTTCAACCTGACCTTTATTCGGTTCTTGCAAGTGCGATAATTTTGCTTGTGTTTCTGGCGATAGCTTCGCTGTCACCAAAGGCGATCGCAATTCGCAATTCGGGTTAACAGTGGGTGAAGAATTAGCCGCTGTGGGGAAAAAAGCTGCAATATTATTGATTTTCCCCTTTTCTAAAACTTTTTCTTCAGCTTCTTGCTCATTAATAGGTTCTTGTGATGGTGCTGCAATTTTTATAGGGATGGGGCTATTTTCTTTGCTAAGCAGTTGTGGACGATTGGGTAATGATTCAAGTATTTGTCTATACTCGCTTTTTTCGTAATTAAAATTTTGCAGTAAACTACCTTGTATTTCTACTTGTGTTCTAATTTGATTACTTAATTCTTCGTACTTGTCGAATCCTTCAGTTATAGCAATATTGATAGATTTAATTAATAGCTCATTTAACTTATTTTCTATTTTTATATTTAGCTCATCTTTTGGGATAATAAGTATTGCAATATTATCGTTTTCATCCACAATAGTGCTACTTTTAGTTTTGTTAGTTTCTAGCCATTTAGTCACTATGCTGACATCTGAAGCTGGTACTACCAATCCAATTGCTTCTTTAGTAATTTGGGAATTATCTGGTAAGTTATATTGTTGATTAGGGTTATTAAAATAAACAGTTTGTTCAGGAATTAAAGGAATAGGCTGTTCTGGAGTATCGGCATTTTTGATATTATCACCAGCACGTTCTATAAAAGTTTGTTTTAGCTCATTGCTGAGAGTGCTTTTATCAATGACAAATACAGCCATACCTTTCTGGGTTTCTAATTTAGCATGAGAATGGCTCAGTTGTTCGTATGTAACCTCCATTTTATCTAAATATTTTGCTGTTTTATCCGCGACTTGTTCGTCAACTGCCAATCCTACTAAGCCTACTAATCTTTGTTCCTTATCTTGGAACATAATGCTAGGACGGGTATTAATTTTATCTAAAATTTGTTCTCTAAGTATTTCTTCTTTGCTAAATTCTGCTGGTTTACTTTCAATTAGCTCTTTACGTTTTATCCATCGGTCAGGATATTGTACGGTTTCTGGATTAAGTTTAAGGGTACAAGTAGTTTCGTTAGTACTAATCTCAACTGGGATTGTCCTAGACTTTTCTCCGAATTTTATAATATTATTTTTAATTAGTAATTCAGGACTACTAGGATTTTTGCTTTTAGAGAAGTTCTGGGAAATATGTTCTGTGTGTTGACCAATTATGCCTAAAACTTTATCACCAATTACTGCAATATAAACGTCTTGTTTGTTATAAGCTTTTATCGTTCCTTCTCTAAAATCACGGTCATTAATATACTGGTTTTTTAAATCTTTGTTAGTAATATTGATACGCATTATACCACTATTGGCAGTTTCAGCTACCGCATAGGCGTTATTCCCCGTGGCTACTGTTTGTATTTTTAATTGTAATTCTTGTCCGGTTCCCGGCTTTTCTTGCAACCAACCTTTTGCTATGCCTTCTTTAATTGACTCTTTATCAATCTGCCCTAATTTTATATCTTGACCATTATGTTTAATATTTACAGTATATTCTTCTCTGATTAAGTTCTGCTTTTCAATAGTTAGCATAACTGAAGTATTATTGTACCTTTCTTGGTTACCATACCTTTGAAGTTCTTTAATTTGAAAGGTAATTTCTGGTAGTCCAGGTACTTTTGTAGTTACTGTTGCGGTTGACGCTTTATCTACTCCAAATGTACCTGTAGCAGTAGTCCCTATTGGAAGCTGAGCGTTTCTGGCTTCAACATTACCAAATGTTTTATATTCACCTTGAGAATTTTTGTATTCGATAACAGTTTTAGCTTCGGTTTGACCTTTACTATTAACTTGTTTTGCAACATTAAACCTGATTTCCTGAAGTGTACCTGAGTTTTCTGGTTTAACCAGTTCGGCAGTATTATTATATTTGTGCCCGGTGAGAGTAAAATCTGTAAATTGCAGTTCATCTTGTCTGCTAATAATTTCTTGGGGAATAGCAGCAAATGCGAAATTCGACATCTTTTTACTAGATGATTCCTCACCGCTTTCACGGGTAGTTGCTACAGCCCAAATTGCAGCTGCCATTGATAGCTTTTCGTTATCAGGAATTGTATTATAAAATTGTTCTGCTAGTTTGTATGCCTGACTGTACATAAGGTCAATTTGACCTTTGGTGATTTCAGGCTGAAGTTGTACTTTACCTACTTGCGTTTCTTTGCGATATTCAATACCCAACTTAGCTATTGTCTTTTCTTGACTTAAAGCAAGTGTTCCCAACGATTTAAATACAGGTTGACCATTTATTTGTGCGAGAACTTGATATTGGTGAGGTTTTTTGCTAAATGGTTTATTTTCATCAGTGCTAACTATTTTGATTTGGATGTCTTTAATTTCGTCGGGTTTCCAAATATTTTGATTATCATATTCTAGTAGATTGGTGACTATTAATTCACTGCCATTTGGCATTTTTATTTTAGCGGATGGCCCTTGCTCTGCTTTATTGTGTGCTGAAGCTAGTGCTGCTGCGTTAAATAGTTTATCAAATTCTTTTTTTGCTAAGGTCGCTTCTAGTTTTTGCTGGTTGGTAAATTCAACTCCGTTAAATAGTTTGGAAAATTGAACTAAATCGCGTGATTCTAGTTTACCTTTATCAAAGTATTTATTAGTTTGGCTAATTAATAATTCTACAGGTGAGTAGCCTTTAGGTTCAATAACGGTGTTAGTATAAATTTCGTCATTCTTTTTATCTTTAATATAATTAACATCTCGATGTAAAATGCGTCTACTTGCTTCAATACCACCCATATCGGGTTTTGTAGCGCTTTTGAACAAGTCAACCGCAATTTGGTTTTGGTACGCTGCTTCAGCAATCATCTCCCGATACATTTGTTTGTTGGCAGTCATTGCTGCTGAAATGCTATCTTGAGTTGGAGGGTTTTGCTTTGATGCTCGGATAAAATCCTGCATGTACCCGCGATAATCTTCAGGTATATTTTTAGTTTTATCAGCTTTGTCACCTTTGGATTGTTCGGCAGTCTCAATTGCAAATAACTTTTTATATTTAGTTGCTACTTGGTCTATATAATCATTCTGGTCTTGCTTACTTCCATATTTTTCCAGAATAGTAATTTCTGATTCAAGCGCTTCCAGTTTGGTTAAATGATTATTAATAACACCGACACTAATACCATCACTCATGTGAATGGCAATTTCTTCAAATTCTGGTTGGCTACCATCCTCTCGATAAAAAGATTGTTTTTTGAGTTTTACAGTTGGGTTATAAGCATTTTCAGGTAAGTTACGATAAATTGCCTCTGCTGTCAAATTAGGATATTTATTAGCTTGCTCAAACCCGATGTAGTCTCCGTCATAGTCACGTGCTTGTCTCTCTTGTTCGGACTCTTGGGGAAGTATTTTTAGTTCGTAACCAGATAACTGAATTTCCTTTATATACTCATTAAATTCATTCGTAAATTCGATTTTATCTTTGGTTTCTAGTTTGCCAATATTCTGGTCTAAGTAATTTTCAATACCTGACAACTTTAATGTTTCACGCGCTTCTGGTAAAATTGATTTAACTTGTTGGCTAATACGGTTGTAAATGTGTTCTGAAGTTTCGTCTGAGACAGCTATAACACCAGCTAGTGGTTTACCGTCTGGTCCGAGCAAGTCTTGCACAACTTTATTGCTTGATACGCAAAGACCGTTTGAGTTAAGAAATGGTGAGCGAAAGTTGAGAACTTTTTCTCCGTCTTGGTAATGGGCAATAGAGATTTCACCATTTTGCAAGTCTTTGGAAGGAATGACTAATGCACGTTCAAAAGTAATGCTTTTACCAATAGCATTGTCCCTCCATTCCCTTTTTAAGAATTGAGCAAGTTCCCGTTGTATTTTTTCGGTTTCGAGTAATTGTCCTTCTCCTTCTAAGTTTGCTTTGATAAGCTTATAAATATTGGAGTCGCTTGCAACCCGCTCTTTTAAAGTTTCTAGTTTTTCTGCCACTTCTGGGTCTTCAGCTGCTTCTTCCTCAAGTGAAGTTGCTTGTTCTTCTAAAAAAGCTTTCCGCTTCTCGTATTTCTCACAGTAAAATTTGGCTACTTCCCTAGGGTCATTTTGAATTTCTTTTATTCTTTTAGCTTCCAGTTCTAGTTGCTCGGTGAAGTCTTTAATACCTGAGGGGAAAGAAGCTATCATTTGGGAGATAGCAGTTTTACCAAGTTCGGATTGCGATTTTTCACCTAGCCATATTTTTTGTCTGTACAATCCAGGTTTTATTTGGGGTTTGGTCGGTCTTTGGGGATTATCTTTGTCTGTTCCTTTAAAAGCAGACAGGGGGATGATTAAATCAATTTTTGATTGGTTTGAGTTTTGATAGCTAAGGATTTGGTCGAGGTTTGTAGGTCGTAGCGTTCCTTTGCCAAACCGGAATTTATTATCGTCTCCATCTTGGTCAGTCCAACCGAAGCGATGTTGGATAACCCGGTATTTGTCACCTTCTTGATGTCCGGTTAACTCTTTATATAATTGTGTGGAGATTTGTCCGTAGCAGTCCCCGGTGAGGCGATAAGCTTTGTCATTATCAATAATACCGCCATTTTCGCCGTTGCTGTTGTCAACAACAAGTACATTTAACTCGCGGTTGATAGCGTTTTTACAGGAACCAAGGAAGATGGAACCATATGCTCCCCTATCTTTGTTATCGGGACATAACTGTTTGATGGTTTCCAGGCATTCTTCAGGCCCATACAAAAGCCGACTTTTTGAAGAGAGTAATAATACATGTCCGTTTGGGTGATTTTTTAGTTGTTCGTCTGTGGATTTATCGTCCATATGCCCGAACGAAAATGTTTTATCCGGTAAAAAAGCTTCTAATAGAGTGTTTTCCAGTTCTTCTGTCAGAATTGAATCAGGATTTTCTAAGTCACCGTCGGTGTGAATCCACTGATTTAGTCTGGTATCGAAGTGCTGGATTTTAATGGTCATTAGTATAAATTTATTTATAGGGGGTTCTAGCAATGCTAAATTTCCATTTTAATTTCCCTAACTTGGTATGTTAATTGACTTTTGTTCACATTTTTACTAACTGGAGTTATCTGTAGTCTGTCGTTTTTACTAGATTTTTATCAACTTTTGTTGGGCACTTAATGCCTGAAAGTATTTGTATTAGTATCTTTGAGGCAATGTTATGCTGTAGCTTGGTAAAAATAGCTTTTAATTTGCGGTGGTAAATAATGTTATGATTTATTGCTTTATTATCGCGCCACTCAAAATACAGGCGCGATAACAGCTATTTTATTAACGAAAATATGGTCTGTCGTGATTAATCGCTACAAATTAATACTTATATAGGTTAAAGATACAGTAATTTTACTTAAAAAATCATTTTTGTTGTTAAAAGTACTTATAAATAAGTAAACTCACAGAAATTACAGACGATTAAAGTGCTATAATTCCAAACTACTCGTGTTATGGGTTATTTCGGAATGGAGTATTTTGAAATGGAGTATTGTTGTTAATGCCCAGAGTGTTTGAGATTTTTGGTAAACCGATTGCATTTGTTGAAGATAAAACAATTTTCCAAGAAGCTATTTGCCCTTTTACAGAAAGCTTATGCGATGGTGGAGGTAATAGAAACCAGACAAAAATAAAACTTACTGATAACCACGCTTTACGCAACTATTTTAACTCAGACCTAAAAAGCGTTATACCCGCAGTTTGTTCAATTCAATATGGAACTGACGAAATCCAGTTGCAAAATCTTACTCAAGAAACTTGGGTAGTTTGTCCAAGAAGATTATTTGGATTTAAAAATATTACTACTACAATACCTGAAGTAAATCGAGGATTACAACCCCACGAACGAGAAATTTTAAATATTGCAAACCTAACTCAAGGTCAAGATATTGGCATATGGTCAGAAATTTATTTGCAATATGGTGATAACGAGACTAATAGTCAAGTTGACTATCACTTTGATTTTATAGCTGCTCCAGTTCTCAGAAACTTAAGCGAATCTGAATTTTATCTTCAGCACAATATTCAAGATGAGCAAGATAAAAAAGAGATTATCAAAAGTGCTAAGAAAAGTGGTATATGTCATGGTAAACTAGGTGTAGACCTAACATTTGATATTAGCCCTAACTTGAGTCACCCAGTTATTTTTGAAATAATGACTGCAAGTACAAGCGGTTCTAACACAGAAAAAGGTACTGATATTGCTGGAGCTTTTACTGCTGGGATGCTTGGCAATAATCCAATCAGCCCCGGTATTAACAAGCGACAAGTTTGGGGTCGAATGGCAACACAATTATTCGCAAAATCTGCACTTGCGGAAGCTTGGTCTAGGGATTTAACAACTGATTAAAAAATGTACCTTCTATTGACCAGTTGGTAGCAAGGAAATGAGTTGGTTGAGGAAAGAGAAATTTTTCTTGTAAAGATGCGACTAAAAATAACCTATCGCGAATTTGGGGTACTCCAAAATCAGCAGCCCTTAACATTTCGTAACTAACCGTATACCCAAGCTCTTGAAATCCAGCGATAAGATTTTTTAGTACCCCACCTTTTTCATTTTTTAGGCAACTTGCGCTTTTTAGCCCTTTTACCTGTTCTATCAACACCACCTTGGGCATAAAGGCTGCTGCATATTTTACCATCTCAAACAGTAACAACCCCCTAGAGTCAACTAGTGAGTCACGTTTACCTATGAGAGAGAAGGATTGGCAGGGTGGTCTTCCTACAAGAATATCTAACTCACCTGACATTAACCCTAAATCTCTCATCAAATTCTGCGGATCAATTTGGGTGACATCACCCCCCACTGGACATGTAATTCCTTGTTGCGATAGCCATAGCTTAAGAGTCGCTTGAGCGTTTGGATCAATCTCAGCGCAAAAAACAGGCTCAAAACCAGCTTTGTGCAATCCTGAGTCTAAGCCGGCTATACCACTAAAAAGAGAAATTGAGATGCGTTTTCTTTCCATTTACTCAGGCGGATTATGGCGGTAAGTTGAATTTATAAGATATTATGTACTAATGCGAGTGTTATTGTCTTTAATTTCTACGAAGCACAGGTGAAGGTGTAGAGTTTGTGATGATTTACAACGATTAAGTGGTAAGTATCATTATTATGTACGCGCAATTATTAAGCATCCTTACAAATGTAATAAACTTGATGAGCTAGTGGTGAGCAAGTAGTTAGCGAGTGCGACTAGTACTAGAAGTGTTGTGATAGTTACAAATATGTACTGAGTTAGGAAAATGAATTCCTTACGATGGAAATTTATTTAGCAGCTCAGCAAATTAGTATTTGTTGAGTTGTTGTTTTCTATCTGAACTTACGTACTTATTTGACAAAGAATATACAAGTACTGTATTAATTTTAATACTCGAAAGATATTAGCTTACTTTCTTTGGGAGATTTCCGGATGTCTAGCGAAATTGGTTTAGCAGAGTTTATCCAGCGAGTTAAAAAAGAACTACTCACCATTGACCCAGCAGATAAAGATGATACACCCTTACTGAGTATAGATTCTGTAGAATTAGAACTACAGGTCACAGTTAAAAAGGAAGGTGGTGGTGGTATAAAAATTAATGTTCTTACATTTGGAGGTGGGGAAGCATCCGGGAAGGTTAGTCGAGATGATGTGCAAAAAGTGACAGTCAAACTTTCTCCCTTGGTAAGTAAGGAAGCCCTTATTAATACCTACGCCAAAAAAAATCCGGAAAAATATCAGGAATTTGTGAATCAAAATTTGCAGGGGCTACTTAAAGGTGATAGTACAAGCAACCTAAATGATGATTTAGGTGGCTAATGCAAGCGAGCTACGGGTAAATGAGTCAATGAAAATATCAGAACTAAGATTTTATGCGATAGAAGAAAAAAAATATTGCTTTAAAGTGAGTGCAGAAAGCTCATTTGGGGGAGAAGTTTCTCATGAAGCATCTCTACCTTTTCTTGATGGTGAAATTCTAAATGTTTTGGATAGACGTTTTACTATAGTTAAAATATTAGAGTCAACCAAGTTTGATAAACATAACTTTGACGAAGCGGAACAGGCTTGGATGGTAAACGAATCCCTTTTGCTACCAGAACGAAGCGCTTTTACCCCTCAATACTTGGCTAACATTGGACGTAAACTCTATCAGACGTTGGGTAATGATATCGTACAGGTGATTGAGGCGGCTGCTTTAGAAGCTAAACGTTCAAATACTTGGTTACATGTTCGTCTTAGGTTTCCCGTAAATATTTCTAAATTTGTCAGGTTAACAGATTATCCTTGGGAGTTGTTGCATAACGATTACGGGTTTTTGGCACATCAAGGAGTGACTTTCTCCCGTTATATCGCTTATCGCAGTTCCAGCCCTAATTTATCAACTGTTGAAAAGCTTAATATATTATTAATTTCTTCAGGTGCTGGCAATGACAGGATGAAACTAGAGCCTTTGTCTTCTCTTGAACGAGAAGCGATTATCACGGGGTTACAAAAAGCTCAAGACCAAGGGAAAATTCAACTGGAAATTTTTGGTTCATCAATGTGGAAAGCATTACAAAACCGATTATTAGAACGTCAAAATGCGGTAAATCCTCATGTTATCCATTTTGATGGACATGGTTTTTTTGGCAAACGTTGTAATGAAGAGGGATGCAGAAAAGCTTATAAGCAAAATGAACACAAGTGTGAATGTGGTGCTCCATTAGGAGAAGCTCAAGGTTATTTAGTGTTTGAGAAATCAGATGGGGTTGGTGATTTTGTAAGTGCTAGGGAACTAGGGGAATTGTTAGGTAATTTGCAGCGTTGGGAACAACCCAACTCAGAGCAAAGAGGAATAGCTTTGGTAGTTCTCAGTGCTTGTAAAAGTGGCATGTCTCTTTTGAATGAGAGCGTTTTTAACGGGGTTGCACAAAATCTGATTGGTCAAGGAATTCCGGCTGTGGTGGCAATGCAATATTCTGTTAGTGTGGCTTCTGCTAGTGCTTTTGGGGAAAATTTTTACCGCTCTCTTGGACAAAAAGACTCATTGGGTGTTGCTTTGGGTTGGGGACAAAGAGCTATGGGGATTGAGGGTAATCAGTGGTATCGTCCTATACTATATTTGCGTTGGGAGGATAATCAGGGGGGTCAGTTGTTTACAAATTCTTCGGTCCTGCCAGATACTGAGATACCTAAACCATCACTACCAGCAAAAAAATCTCGCATAATATTGATTCAAATTGAAAGCTTGAAGCAAGACCTAGACAAACTAGCGGAAGATTATAAAGCAGTAACGGAGAAAAAGAGGCGAGAAAGTAATCCTCAAGAACAGAATAACTTGCAATTACAGCTTGATAATATTGCCAAGCAGATGGAGAAAATTGAGCAACAACTTGAAGAGTTAAGGTAAGAGGATGAGTAGAATTAGACAAATCCGACTCGAACAACTGAATGAAGATTTAAACAAACTGGAGAAAGATTATAATGCAGTAGCAGAGAAAAAAAGGCGAGAAAGTAATCCTCAAGAACAAAATAACTTGCAATTACAGCTTGATAATATTGCCAAGCGGATGGAGGAAGTTGAGCGGGACATTGAAAATATAAAACAGCCAGAAAAAGAAAAAGATAATATTCAAAGTTTAGTAAACTTATTAACTCTTTATGAAAATGAAATCTTCATCTGTGTTAAAAAAGCATATCAAGCCTGCTCTCCTGAGGATTGGCAAAATCCACTTCCAGATGACTTGGAAGGAATTTTGGCTGAATTGAAAAAAATGCCATCAGGAATATCAAAATATACAATTCTTGAAAAATTTATAGCTCAATTAATTTTGGATTCAGAAATGCCTCAGTCAATTTCTCAGGAGTTGAGGATGTTGGCTGAAAATAGTATAAATGGATATTTAGAGCTTTTTGATGTGATTTTAGCTCAAAAAAATAAATCAAAAAATACAAAACCCTATTTAATGGTTTGGATACGTCGTAGCGAGCAAGATTCTGTAAAACATCAGAATCAAGAAGATTATTATTTTGTAGATGCTTGGCTTATTCCTAATGGTGATAGTTATAATTATAGCCAAAATTCAGAATTTATAAAGCTTCATAAATCTCATAATGTGAACGATTTAAAAGGAACAAAAGACAAAAATAAAAATACTTTTACATTAGAAAAAATACCACAAGAAATTATTGATTGTCTCAAGAAAATCGGAGATTATTCTTCAGATAGGCTCACAATTGAAATATTTTTACCACTAGATTTAATTAATCAAGCAGTTGATAATTGGGGAATTGAAGACGGATTTATGAGTTTTCCAGAAAAACTGGGCAATCTGTACAAAGTCATTGTTCGCTCATCTGAAAGGTTGGAAAAGAACTATAGCTATAAGAGGGCATTTTGGAAAGATAAATGGACTACGTTACAAAAAGTAATTCAAAATTCAGCTAATAGTACGTTTATTTTGTGGGATGACGATGACTTAAATAATTTATACGCGGAATTAAGTGAAGCAAATGTTATTGGGGTTAAATGGCAAACAACTCCAGTCCAAATGGGAAAAGACAGTGTTTTTGCAGTAATTTTAAGAACAGCCACTCCAGTAGCGTTATGGTTAAGGTACAATCTATTCGCAAGTAATAATGAACAGGTTAACGAATTGCTAAATTGTTGTATCTCTCAGCTTCCTGAAACGGTAAGAAAGAAACGTAAGGAAGCTTTTTCAAAATCTAATGATGAGCATATTGGGCATCATCTTTCGTTATTATGGGAAGACCCTAATCGCTTGCCTCCTACTATTGATTATTTTATGTGATAATTATGAGTGACTGGAAAATTTTTCAAGGTAATAATATTGCTCCCCATGATGGTATTGAAAGACTACCTGCACCACCAAGTTGGCGTAGATTTACTAATGATACTGGGAGTGATGTCGAAGATAAAAAACGTGGTGCTAATTTTCAAGTTCGCTCTCAAGAAGTTGAGTTAGTTAATGCAGCCTTGTATCTACGTAGACCTTTATTGGTGACGGGGAAACCAGGTACGGGGAAAACATCTCTAGCTCATGCTGTTGCCTATCAGTTAAAATTGGGTGAAGTATTGTACTGGCCAATTACAACTCGTACAATGCTTAAAGATGGACTTTATTCTTACGATGCTATTGGTCGTCTCCAAGATACCCCGCAGCAAAAGAATAATAATAATAATAATAATAATGATGCATCCCAAGAAAGTGAAAACAACAAAAGCATCCTCTCGGAAATTGGTAAATATATTCAACTTGGACCATTAGGAACGGCTTTATTGCCATCAGATAAACCACGAATGTTACTAATTGATGAAATTGATAAAAGCGATATTGACCTACCTAACGATTTACTACATGTATTTGAAGAAGGGCAGTTTGAGATTCCTGAGTTAGTTAGGATTGCAGAAAAACTAGAAAATGTAGAAGTGCGAACAGCTTATAAAGATAAAACAGAGGATACTTATAAAGATATTAAAGCTTCTGTAAAGCAAGGGCGTATACAATGTAATGCTTTTCCTTTCATTATCCTCACAAGCAATGGAGAAAGAGACTTCCCGCCAGCATTTTTACGTCGCTGTTTGCGTTTGAATATTAAAGAACCTAATGATAAAGAACTAGAAAAAATTGTTGCAGCTCATTTAGGTAAGGATGATAAAATTAGTACACAAGCTCAATTCTTAATTAATGAATTTTTGAAAAAGCGTAAAGAAGGAGATTTAGCAACAGACCAACTACTTAATGCTATTTACTTAATGACCCGCCAATATGCGCCCGTGGGTCAAGAAAAGGAAAATCTGGTCGAACAATTGTTAAAAATCCTTAATAGTGTAGAAGATAGATGATACAGCATAGCCATCTGGATATAGCTTCTATAGCTCTTCGGTTAAAGCAGGTGCAACTTGAACTAGATGGAGAAGAAATGGCAGACCTCTTCTGGTTGGCAGTTCAAATGAGTGCTTTCGAGGGAACTAAAGCTACAGAAACATCTGATGAAAACAACCAGATGGAGATAATTCCAGAAGAAATTAAGGAAAATCCTACCCCTAAATTACCCCCTGCTGATAAATTACCACCTGTTGATAATGATGTTAATGTTGCTCCCAACATTCAACCATTGGCAACTGTTTCTCTTCCCAATTCGTCAGATGACAAGCTACAGGAAGAAAAAACTACTGCACCTGAAGGTTTGTCGTTTAAAGCTCCTGCGGCTCCAGGTTTGCGTAATTCTCTGAATTTAGCAAGAGCGTTACGTCCGCTTATGCGTAAGGTATCCTCCAAAACTAAAACGGTTTTGGATGAAGAAGAAACAGTTATCCAATTTGCTGAACGAGGAATTTTGATACCTGTACTTAAGCCAGCACCCGAACGGTGGTTAGACCTTGCTTTGGTAGTTGAAGAATCTCGCTCAACAGTAATTTGGCAAGAAATAATAGCTGAGTTTCAAAAACTTACTGAACTACAAGGCGCTTTTCGATATGTTTGTACTTGGAGTTTGACAACAGACGAAAAGGGCGAAATTCAACTTTTTGCAAAGCAAAATCTATCACTAAGTAAGCAACGTTCCCATAGCCCTAAAGAATTATTAGACCCAGCAGGTAGGCGCTTGGTATTATTTATTAGTGATTGTACCTCCGAGATATGGCGTCAGAAAAAGATTCATGACTTTTTAAAGCTTTGGTCTAATTTTGGGCCTTTGGCAATTCTCCAACTATTTCCAGAACGATTGTGGATGAGAACTGCTATGGGTTTTGGTTTTCCGGTGCAGTTAAGCGCTCTTGCACCTGGTGTTCCTAACACGCGACTTGTGGTTGATGGACTACCTGTTTGGGAAAATGTGGATTTAAAGACAGCTATAACTCTTCCTGTAGTCACATTAGAGCCTGATTCTTTGCAACAATGGTCGCAAGTTATAGCTGGTATGGGAAGTACCCAAACAGCTGGGATTTTATTTGAACCTTCTTTAATCGTAGCTCAACCACAGATGTCAAAAGACGCTCCTCAACTTTCGGCATCAGAATTAGTGAATCGGTTTCGAGCAACTGCGTCTCCTATGGCAAGACGGTTGGCTGGTTTAATGGCAACAGTTCCTGTGAGTTTACCTGTAGTTCATCTTATCCAGGCAACTTTGTTAAAAGAGTCTATGCAGATTCATATTGCCGAAGTATTTATGAGTGGTCTTTTACAGCCTATTACATTTTATGGTTTGACTTCTAAAAGTAAAACTGTTAATTACAAATTTGTTGAGGGAGTTAGAGAACTATTAATAGATTCTGTTCCCATTCCAGATATTGACACTGTGCTAGACGTCGTCTCTCAATATATAGCACAAAAGGTTGGTCTATCAATTAAAAATTTTGCAGCCCTTTTATCTCCTAGTGTTGATTGGGATAAAAAAACAAAGGAGGAAGTTATACCCTTTGCTGAAGTTACTACTCAGGTTTTACGCCGATTAGGTGGAGAATATGCAGCTTTAGCTGAACAATTAGACCGAAAATCTCAAGTTATTCCTAAATTTCTAGAAGTACCTGATAATTTAGCTCAGTTACAGACCTTTGAATTTGAAGTAGCGACAATCACCATTGAAGATGAGGTAGATGCAGAAGAAACACAAACAAACCCAGCTCCAGCTATTAACTTGCAAACCTTTGAATTTGAAGTAGCGACAATCACCATAATTGAAGATGAAATAGATGGAGAAGAGATACCAACAACTCCATCTGTTAATCTGCAACTCTTCAATTTTGAGGTGGCAACTGTTAAATTACAAAAATCGGGTTGGTTACAACTAAAAACAGAATTAATAGTTGAACGGAATCAACACCAAGCCCAGTATTTCGTCGAAAACTTAGGTAGGGGTGTGGAATTGGAAATGGTAAGTATTCCTGAAGGTGAATTTCGGATGGGCACTCCCGAAAGGGAAGAAGAGAGCAGGTATAATGAATTTCCTCAACATGAAGTAACGATTAAACCATTTTTTATGGGTAAGTATCCCATAACTCAAGTACAATGGCGAGCAGTTGCTTCTTTGAAAAAAGTAAAGCACTCATTAAATCCTTACCCATCTCGTTTTACAGGAGATAATCTTCCAGTAGGGTGTGTTTCTTGGTTAGATGCAGTGGAATTTTGCAAAAGGCTTTCCCAATACACAAACAGACCTTACCGTTTACCCTCTGAAGCTGAGTGGGAATATGCCTGTCGTGCTGTAACAATTACCCCATTCCATTTTGGGGAAACAATTACAACCGATCTAGCAAATTATCGAGGAACAGATAACGAAAAAAATAAACAGTTTGGTTTTTATGGTCGAGGACTCAAAGGAATCTACCGAGAAGAGACAACAGATGTGGGAAGTTTTGGTGTAGCGAATGCATTTGGTTTATATGATATGCACGGAAATGTGTGGGAGTGGTGTGCAGACCACTGGCATAGTAGTTATGAAGGAGCACCGACAGATGGAAGTGCGTGGGTAAATAAGGACGATAATGATAATCTGGTACGAGTGCTGCGCGGTGGTTCGTGGTATGACACTCCTGGGGATTGCCGTTCCGCTTCCCGTGTCAGCAGCGACCTCGACTTAATCTATAACGATATTGGTTTTCGGGTTGCGTTTGGTGTTTGAGCGCTCTAATAGCATTTGACACTTTTGCACTTTTACCTTTTTTTCTTTTGTTTTTACACTTTGAAAGCTCCGCTTCGTAGAACAATAAAATTTTTTCCAAAAATCAAAGAAGATAGAAAATTAACAGGAAAAAAATGAATGGCAAAAATAGTTATTAACCGTAATCTTCAGACAACAAAATACTTTATTGAAAATTTAGGGAATAAAGCGCAGCTAGAAATGGTAACCATCCCTACAGGCAGTTTTATGATGGGGTCACCGGAAGATGAATTAGAGCGACAAAATAGTGAAAGTCCACAGCATGAAGTTACGATTCAACACTTTTTTATGGGCAAATATCCCATAACTCAAGCACAATGGCAAGCAGTTGCCTCCTTGGAACAAGTGAGTCACGAATTAAAATCTGACCCATCTCATTTTAAGGGGGAAAATCGTCCAGTAGAGGGTGTTTCTTGGTTGGATGCAGTGGAATTTTGCAAAAGGCTTTCCCAATACACAAATAGAGCTTACCGTTTACCCTCTGAAGCTGAGTGGGAGTATGCCTGTCGTGCTGGAACAATTACCCCATTCCATTTTGGGGAAACAATTGCAACCGACCTAGCAAATTATCGAGGAACATATAACGAAGAATCTCAACGGTCTGGTTCTTATGGTCAAGGACTCAAAGGAATTTATCGAAAAGAGACAACAGATGTGGGAAGTTTTGGTGTAGCGAATGCATTTGGTTTATACGATATGCACGGAAATGTGTGGGAGTGGTGTGCAGACCACTGGCATAGTAGTTATGAAGGAGCACCGACAGATGGAAGTGCGTGGGTAAATGAGGGCGATAATAATAACCGAAATCGAGTGCTGCGTGGTGGTTCGTGGTACTACCTTCCTGAGCATTGCCGTTCTGCTTCCCGCAATGGCAGCCTCGCCTTCGACGACTATACTTTTGGTTTTCGGGTTGCATGTGGTGTTCCAGGACTCTAATAGCACTTGGTACTTTTACCCTCTTCTCTTTTATTTTTACACTTTGAAAGCTTCGCTCTACAGAGCGATAAAATTTTTTTTCAAAAATTGCGCTCATCAAATATAAAGTTAAGTGTTGTAAACTTTACTGATTTTACTAACGTTTATCGTAAAATATGCAACTAATAAATTTAAAAAAGATTAGCTGATGACTGGCAATTTGTAAATGGTAACTATTAAATGGAATAACTACCAATTATTCCAAAGACATATGATTTGATTAAATAGTATGTTCCAATTTTAAATCGTCTACCCAAAACCCATAAATTCACATTGACAGATAGGATGAGAAACGGATTATATACTTATCTGAAAATATCTTTTATATTTGCTTGTGGTTGTGATTGTAATATTTTCTTGGTGAATTCCTCTAAGCTTTCAAGTTGGTCTATTTCATTTGAGGTTAAACTAGTTTCTGAAATCTGATACCAACTTCCTTCATTTAAGACTACTTCCATGATGGGTTTATCTTCTCCATGTCGTCTGACCGTCAAATTTTGTCCATCGAGGATTACGCTTAATTCTCTACCATTGATGACAGGATTATCATTAGCGACCATATAGTTTACTATAATTTTAGGCAAATGCTGTACCGATTCATCTAGTTGTTGTGGTTCATCTTTTTCAATCTTAAGAGGCTGAGTTTCTTCTATTATTTGCTGCTCGTATTCTGGACTAATATTTTTGCTGATAACTGGCTGTATATCATGCTGTAATTGCTTATTACTGGTATTATTACTTTTATTCCTGGCTTTCTTCTCTGTTTCAGTGATAATTAACTCTAGGTTATTAAGCTCGGTAAATTTTACTTGGTTTTCAACTGGGATACTCACATTCTCTACTTTGTTTACCTCAGGTTCATTAATATTTGCAGGTGTGCTAGTAGAAATTTCACTATTATCTGATTTATTTAAAGTTGGAGTATTGGGCTTAACTTTCCGCTGCTTCTTAGGTTTATCCTCTTGAAAGTTTAACCTCTGTAGGTCTGGATTATTTTCCGCTGATATGTTGCTTTGCTGTGATAATTCTGCACTATTACTCGAATTTTGGCTGTCATCGCTGCTATCGCTTTTATTTCCGTTGATAATAAAATTTAGAGTTTTGAACTTGGCTTCATGTAGGTTAATCCTGTCTCTTTCGGGTTCGTAGTTTACTCCATATTCCGACTGTAATTTGTTCCAACTGTAGGGCTTATATACTTGATACCCCGCTATTTTTACATCGTTATGGACGTAAGTAAAGCCGAGTAGCTCTTCTCCCCGTACTTTCGGTAATACTTTTATATTATTTTCTTCTAATCTTTGGATGTAATCGGATACACTTGGGCTATTTTTAATTGCTTCCCCGATAGCCGATTTTATAATTTCTTTGCTGCTGGGTGTTTCGTGTTTGCTGTTGACCGACCTGATGCTGGGGGAACGATTGGGGCTGACCGATGTAGTTATTCCGTACTCCTGGCTTAATCGTGTTGCGATCGCATTATTTGTGATGGGAGTCGTTTCTAAATTGAGCTCTGCTGCGATGCGTCGGGTTGAAACTTGTGAGTTGAAGCGTTCGTAGGAGTCTCGGACTAATTTTCCATCTAGCTGGATGCGGGAGGCTACTATATGTAAATGTTCGTGGTCGCGGTCGTGATGCCTGACTGCGACATATTGGCTAACGTGTGGTGATAACTGGTCTTTTGGCAAAAACCCCATATCCTTGAGATATTCTTGCACTATGTAACTGCATTGGCTGTTAGATAAATGTTCATCTTTTCTGATAGAAATTATCAAGTGAGCGCAGGGTAATTTTACAGATAATTTATTATATTTACTTTGGAGAAACTTTTCGTTAAATTCTTTTGGAGTTGTTCCTGGCATATTGGTGTTCACAATTTCAGCATCCTCTTTCCCCAGGACGTATTCCAGAGTATCTATGAATTGTGGGCTTTTATAGATAACGGAAATCATGTTTTATAATCTTGCCTTAGTTATTAGTAAAAAATAAATTATCCCTTAGCGGTAGATAATTTATTTATATTACTCTAATTTTTAATTAGAACGGGATAACCTATGTCTGGTAAATCAACGAAAATATAACCTTCGTTTAGCCAGTTGCAATTCAATCCAGGCAGTTGTTTTTCCTCGCTTAGCTTTCTGATTCTTTCGACAATTACGAACATTATTGCTAAATCACCATTGTCGCAATGACGGTGTTTTTGAACCTCTGACGACAATATTTCTAGTTTACTTTCGCTATAGTATTTACCGGAATTCTTAAAATATATTAACCTAGCGTAATACATAAATATGTTTGTGAACATCAATTAATTTGTGCGTTAGCACTCAATTAATTTAAGGTTTTAGTTATTTTAACTTAAGGTTTTTGATGAGTTTGTGGAACTTACTTTAAGTGCTGCATTTATACATAAGTCAATTTGTTTAATTGCGATTTCAGTAATATCCAAAATCTGCTTGCTACCTGTTTCCTCTGCTATTTGTGATATTGCCATTAATCGACTTTTAACCATACTGGCATGTCCTTGGACTTCTACCAGCTCTGGGGTAGGTATAATTCTCAATGTTCTTCTTAGTCCACATGACCGCAAATATTCAGAGGTTGTTATTCCTGTTGCTTTAGCTTTGCTCTCGATAATAGCTTTTTCTTCTTTGGTAATACGTATCTTTAATAAGTCTGTTTTTTTACTTGTGGTGTCTTCCATAGCTATTTTAATTGCTTCTAGTAGTAACAAAACGCAAGCCCTTATAATCGGGCTGTCTTCTGTTTCTAGACTAACTTTACTGATATTTTGTTGGCTATCAAAATTTGTCCATATTTTTTGGCATTTCTGCTACCTTTTTTAGACAAAAGTTAATTACCAGTTTGAGTAATCTATGTTAAGGTTTGCGACATTAATCTTGGGAACACTTGATTGAAAGCAAAATCGCTTTTTTTGAGAACTGCGTCTAGCTTACTTGGTAATCGAGTCAGGCTTTTACTGAGATTTAAATTTCGCTTCCTAAAGTCTGGGTGAAACTTATGTACTATGCAAGGCTTTGATTTAATTGTCATTAATAATAGATAATTGAGAAAAATGTTCGACATGCCTGTAGGTACATTGGCACACCTGGTCTTTCGGACAATCTATGTACAAACACGACCAATACTGCGGCTGTCTCAATTAGTCGAGAGTTCGCTCAAATATGCTTGGAGTTTAGCTTGTAGCGATTTGTGATGTTGGATTGTATTTTTAAATTAGTCAACGCATAAGATAAGCAAGTGTAATCAAAAGATAACTAAAGATAACTAAAGATAAGCAAAGGGAAGTGTTAGCTTGTTATCGATGGAGTAAATTGGGCTAATTTTGGCTATGATTTGTCTAACTGGTAATCTAATGCACCACAATGCTTATCATTTGGACAACATAAATAAACATTAGATTAGCTAAGTACAAGAAGTTATTCAGGATACTATTTTGTTACTGAGAGGGTTATCATTAAGTAACCTCGGTTAGTAATTCATTTGTGTTGACAAAGAGCATGGTGTAGACGGAAATTGGTACAAATTGTACAAATACCAAAACTTCCTTACAATTTCGGTTCTCCAATGTCCGGTTGATAAGAGCGACATCTGTAAACAGAAATACTCACCTTCATACTGTTCTCAATAAACAGCAATCAACTAATTAGTTGGAGAATTATCACCCCTCTACACATGGGGACAGGACGCTTCACATATAGGGAATGCCTGACTTATCCTTTTACAAGAACAAGCTTTTGAGAACTATAACGCTGATAGAATCTGATTCCAATATTTCTAGCAGCATTTAAACCTGAATGAACACAATAGCCGTTTCTTGTTATTGCTAACTTCCCAGGATAATAACCTTCACTCGAAATATAGTTATCCCAGTACCCATTATTACTCTTTGCCAAGTTAGCTTTTAACTCGCTATCAGTTCTAAATAAATCTTGCCCGGTGAAAGCACAGTACTTTGAAGTATTTTTAGGACTAACTCTAGTAGAAAGAATATTGAATTTTGTTCTAGCAATATGCGAGGTAAACTGGTATATCTTACTTTTTAACCAGTAAGCACGTTTTTGATTTGAACGTTTAGAAAACTTTCCTTTTTGAGGACGTAAGCTTTGTAAGTATTCAAAGATTATTACTTTGCAGTGGTGCTTATCCGCAAATTTTGCTATTTCAGATGATATCCTATATCCTTCAGAATTCTCTCTTCTAGTTATTCTTTCCCAATGTTTACTACAGAAACCTTTATTTACTACACCAGTTTGGCTCATCTTTTTGGCTATTCTACCTAGACCCAACTTCCTACGTCTGACGTGAGATTTATGTCCTTTAATAAAAGTTCTCGCTACTTCGCGTATCTCTCCGTTTACGTCTGGCTCCAATATAGATAACGTACAAATTGAATCACCATCTAAATCAATATCAACAGCACAAAACAAGCCATCCGTCAGTAAATCCTGTGTCGAATAAAGCTTGAATATCAAAAGGCTCGCCGACAGTGGGGATAAGCTTCAGTTCAAAAAACAATTCGCCGTCTGCGCCAAATGTACCTACACCCATAGTCTGCCACAAGTTCCGGTATCGTTGAGCCTGAAAATCATCAGTTTCGCTTCGTGAGTGCCAGTGTGAGCTTGGCTAATTTGCTCAGTGAGTCCGCGTAGAGTAGGCGCAAGGAGATAATCCTCGCTGTCGGGGTCAATGGCGATAAACCAGTTCGGATGGGTTTCTATAAGTGTGGTGCGAAAACGCTCGAACAGCGGACTACAGCGCTCTTCGAGTGCTTGTTGCACCTCCCGCTCGCGCCGGACGACTTCTTGGTCAGCTGGAGATGAAGGCAAAATCCGGGTGCGACGTGGCGTAGATAACTGAGTCATGCAAACCAAAATATAATGAGTACTTTTATTATGCGCTGTTTGTTAATAATTTATAGATTCAATACAACTATTAATCAATAAGCATACAAAGCTCCTTGTAAAAACCTTACTATTTTTTTATCTGGAGAATTTTCCGGATACCAAGTGTAGTAATTATCTAACTAATATCTAACTAAAGCATTTGTACAAAAATCAGATTTTTAAACACACGCTACCATAATGGTAAGCAAAAAATTAAAAACTTTTACATTACCTTCTACGTGTTACCAATATCCTTTGACCAAATAATTCAAGCAATTACAGGCGTTGTCAGCCCTACAGCCTTCATTAAGGACAAGCTACAGCGTTCCGAGATTGTCATAAAATTACTTAAGCAATTTAACTTAGACCCAGAGCATCCACCAAGTGATTTTAGTGGTGTCTATGTTTATGCTTTGGTTGAGTACGGTGTTGGGAAACCACAGGCATTTTTAGAAATTTTTCGTGCAGAAGAAGTAAAAAAAGCATTTCGCGGAGCCTTTGAACACAGCAATCCGAACCTTCTTCTGTCGGAAGTTGATACTTTTATTAACCAAAAGGAAATAAAAGACGAAATCTACAGATTGGGACTTGATGTTAGGCGAGAAGTAGCAGCATTCGCCACTATATTTATCGAAGTTGTCAAGCGTAGCCGCACCCTAGGTGATGTATTAATGAGTCATCAAGTAGGCTCTCTTCACAAAAAAATAACAAGTATTCAAGAACAGCTTGAGAGACTACCAACACTGGAAGCAATTAGAACAGAAATTGCACGATTAGAAGCCCAAAGTTACCCAGCATTACCATCCGCTCAAACAACAGAGCAAAGTAATTGCAGAGCTACAGCCCTAGCGCAAGAAATGCGAGGTTGGTTTGAAACCTTGGGCTATAGATTGGAGAAATATGAAATTTGGACGCAAGATTGCTTCGAGTGGATAATTAACATTCCAGTAAGACGCAATCGATACGACCGTATTTTAGTTCGGGGAATAGCAGGGGAGGCAGGGGTTAACGATGTAATGGCATTAAGCCAATCGGTAGAACAGCAGCGCACGGATGAAGGTTGGCTAGTAACCCCTCGGCGTGTTTCCCGTGCAGCACGCAGCGAAGTTGAGAAGGAAGAAAACAGTCGCCTGGGCTGCTACACTTTCGATGAGTTGTTAGCGCAAGATGCTGATTTTAGCGGATATCTAGACTGGTTAGAAGCTGAGGTTAAACGCAGAAAAATTGACGAAAAGTATATACCACTTGCTTGTATTAAAGAAGAAATTGACCCTGTTACCAAACAAACAATAGCCGTTAGCTGCTATGAAGAAGAAGACGGTTGGATTGATGGTTATATAGACCGTTGGCTTGATGACCCAGCCAAAGAACATATTTCCATACTTGGCGAATTTGGAACCGGTAAAACTTGGTTTGCTTTACACTATGCTTGGCTTGCGCTCCAACGTTACTGGGGTGCTCAAAAACGTGGCGTGGAATTACCTCGTTTGCCATTGGTAATTCCTCTGCGAGATTATGCCAAAGCAGTGAGTGTAGAATCGTTATTTTCAGAGTTTTTCTTTCGTCAATATAAAATTCCCTTACCACACTACGATGCTTTTGTTCAGCTGAACCGCATGGGTAAACTGCTGCTAATTTTTGATGGTTTTGATGAAATGGCAGCAAAGGTTGATAAGCAGCAGATGGTAAATAATTTTTGGGAATTAGCAAAGGTCGTAGTCCCTGGGGCAAAAGTTATCCTTACTTGTCGTACCGAACATTTTCCCGAAGCACAATCCGGACGGGCTTTACTTAATGCTGAACTCCTTGCCTCAACTACTAGCTTGACAGGTGAAACACCACAGTTTGAAGTACTGGAACTGGAAAAATTTAACGACGAACAAATACGCTCTTGTTTCTCTTACGCAGCGAACGCCCAAACTGCGGAGCAAATAATCAGCAATCCACAATTACTAGACTTAGCTCGTCGTCCAGTGATGACCGAGTTAATTTTGGAAGCATTGCCAGATATTGAGGCAGGTAAACCTGTGGATATGTCACGGGTATATTTGTATGCAGTGCAGCGCAAGTTGCTTCGAGACGTAAATAATGAGCGCACCTTTACTTCGTTGGCTGACAAGCTTTATTTTTTGTGTGAATTGTCTTGGGAGATGTTATCCACCCAGGTGATGAGTTTGAATTATCGACAATTCCCAGAACGCATTCGACGATTATTTGGTGCAATAGTGCAGCAAGAAAAAGACCTAGACCATTGGAAGCACGATATGATGGGTCAAACGATGCTAATCCGCAATGCTGATGGAGATTACACTCCAGCCCATCGCTCGTTATTAGAATTTTTTGTTGCTTATAAATTTGCCGCTGAACTAGGTGTGTTAGCGGATGATTTTACACAATTGGCGCGGGAACAGTCGCGCATAAGTAATGATGCACCGCAGGAGTATACTTGGTGGTCCTATTTCTCGCGAAACGTCGATATATTGGGAAATGTTTTACCCAGCGTGCCCCTAAGTCAATTTGTCAGCGAACCATTAGAGAAACTAAGAGAAACTTTTGGGCTTAAGCCTTTAACGAAAGCGGTCATAGATTTACTTTTATCAATGGTTGGTGTTGAGGCAAAAGAGTCAATCATCGGTGTCATTGAAGCAACAAGGTGGAAAAATGAGAATGAGGTTGGATATGTAGGGGGAAATGCTGCAACTTTATTGGTAAAAGTTGATAAGGAAGCCTTGGAAGGTAGAAATATTAGCGGTGCGCTAATTAGGAAAGGAGATTTCACTGATGCTAGTTTACGCCATACTAATTTTGCACAGGCTAATCTTTCTGGTTGCGAGTTTCCAAAAGCAATAGGAATAGTGTGGTCAGTTGTATTTAGCCCAGATGGTAAATGTCTTGCAACAACTCATGATTCTGGTATTATTTGCCTATGGAAAGCTGAAAATTTACAAGAAATTTGGCATTTTAAAGGACACGACAATGGCGTATACTCTGCAGAATTTAGTCCAGATGGAAAAATACTTGCCAGCACCAGTTCCGATTTAATGATTAAGTTGTGGGATGTTCAAACTAGGCAATGTTTGAAGATATTGCAGGGACATACCAATTCCGTTATATGCGTTTTATTTGACCCATCAGGCAAGTTTCTGATTAGCGGTAGTTATGACTGTACTGTAAAATTATGGAGTGTCGATACAGGAAATTGCTTAAACACTTTAGAAGGACATACTGATTGGATTTACTCTATATCTCTTAGCCCAGATGGTAAAATATTAGCAAGCGGTAGCCGAGATAGGACTGTTAGATTATGGAATGTGGAAAGTGGTGAATGTCTAAAAATATTTGAGGGGCGTATTTGTTTATTGCATTCAAGCCCATTTAGCCCTGATAGTAGGATACTTTCTAGTGCTGGACAAGACCATAAAATTAGATTATGGGATATTTCTACTGGTGAATGTCTAAGAGTTTTAGAAGGTCATACAGACTCAATATGGTCATTAGCTTTTGCCGCAGAAACAGAAATACTTGCAAGTGCTAGTTCAGACTTTACAGTAAGATTATGGAATATACGCACCGGTAAATGCGTAAAAGTTTTACAAGACCATACAAGTGGATTACGAGATATAGCATTTAACCCGGATAGTAAAATACTTGCTAGTGGAAGTTCCGACCAAACAATAAGGCTATGGGATATCAAAACAGGAGAATGTATAAAAGTCTTAAAAAAATATTCTAACCCAGTATGGTCAACCGTTTTCATTTCTGACAGCACTATTGCTAGTTCGTATGATGACGGTACAGTAAAATTGTGGGATGTTATTGCTGGTGAATGTGTAAAAAGTTTACAGATATTTCACGGTTTCGTTAATTCAATTGCGGTTAATCCACAAACCCAGATTCTTGCTATTGGCAATGGTAATACAACCAAATTTTGGAATTATTTTACTGGTAAATACTTGAACATATTGCAGAAGGATACTGGAGGAGTGGACGCACTTGCATTCAATTCAAATGGTAAGATGCTTGCGACTGGAAAAAGAAGTGGTAAAGTAAAACTTTGGAGTATTACTAGTCGCGAATGTCTAAATACTTTAAATGACCATACTAATAGGATTTCATCGCTGGCTTTTAGTCCAGATGGTCAAAAACTTGCTAGCGCTAGCTCAGATAAAACATTAAGGATTTGGAATAGTCTTACAGGCGAATCAACCCTTGTTCTTCGCGGGCATAATAACACCCTATCATGTGTTGTTTTTAGTTCTAACAATCAAATTATCGCAAGTGCCAGCTATGACCATACCATAAAATTATGGGATAGCAATACAGGTCAATGTCTAAATACCTTGGAAGGACATAGCAATTGGGTCATGTCAATTGCTTTTAACAAAGATAGCCAGGTACTTGCTAGTTGTAGTCGCGACCAAACGATTAAACTGTGGGATGTACAAACTGGTAAATGCGTTGATACTTATTATGAGCATTTTTGTTGGGTGCAATCAGTAATTTTTAGTCCTGATGGTCAATTACTCGTCAGTGGAGCTGAAGATGGAACAATTAAGCTTTGGAATTTCAGAACAGGAGAATGTATAAAAACATTGTTAGATAAACCATACAATTTTATGAATATTTCAGGAGTTACGGGATTAAGTCCTGCGGAAATTGCTGCTCTTAAGGCATTAGGTGCGGTAGAAGATAAAGCTTGAAGACGCCGCCAATCGCATCATAAAAATCAGCAGCTTTTCTCCTTACCCATCGCTTAGTAGCAACAACTTTTACATGAGCTTGCTCAAATGCTTGTTTCAGGTCAAGTATCCTTTCTACCTCAAGATATTTTGTCGATATACCCAAAGCTTTATTATCCAACGCTTATTTATTGGAGTTTAGACTAACGTATGACAAAATAACCCAGCAGCAGTGAGTTTACATGTTACACAGCTCAAACGAGAAAAACCATAAGTTCAAGCGGACTTGGAGGGAAATGCGATCGCCTGTCAAATTGTCGAAGGGGCATACTAAAAGTGTAGAATCAGTAATTTTCCTTCCCTTAGGAAGGAAATAGAATATTTTGCTGAAAAAAGCAATTAAATAGAGATTAGTTCTTGTATCGTAAGGCTTTCAATATTACGCATAACGTTTTGCGTAACCACTCAATACTCGTGATATTTGGTCAGTAGATATCGTGAGAAAATCGGTAAGGAAAAAGTGGAGATTGGGAGCATAATGGACATATCTCACGATGAAGTTGACTGTTAGGTAGTTACGTTGGGGTTATATGACAACCCGTGACATATTAAACGAATCACAGCCTCACTTTTTGATAAATTTTGTACCATAACAGAAGTCATGACACTGGGACTCCTTTTCTAAGTCGTAGCGACCAGTTCTTAGTAAAAGAAACAACCTCAGTTCTTGCTTTTGGGTTTGTCCAAATTTCTGACCAGTCAAATAGCCATCGGGTAAGGACACGTCCCAAATCGACTAGTTCAAAAGAAGAGTCGATATCAATATCAACGAGTTGCGATACAGTCCATTCAATATAGTATCTACTTTCGTGTATCAGGCTAACAACTTTATCTGAATCTGCACCAATTAAAGTCAGCGATTGAATTTGCTCGAGGTGTGTCGCTAAGTGGTTTAATTGTGTGGGAATATCCTCAAGTTGAAAGTGTTCTTGCTCTTTGGTGACTGTGTTCATATTTATCCCAAAAACTCCATGATAATTTGGGTAACCCGTTCTTTTATATTAGCGTCAAGTATTTCCATTGACCTATTTTGACGTGGACGGAGGTTGACCATCGAATCAAAAGTCATTCTACCAGTTGAGGGCATATACGCTGCAGCCCAAATATCCCACTGTCTGCTTCCTTGTCTGAGTAAAACTTGCTCGCAGTCGTAATGCATTTCCCCACCATCTGCAAGTATGCGACGCTCAATGTCAACGGCTACTTTTATATAAAATTTCAGTTCCAAAAGCATTTGCTCTAATTGTTCTGGTGTAGCGGGTGAGTCGAGAATTACAATCAACGATTATCTCCTTATCCTCTTGGGAGCGGTATTCAAGGAACGTTTATTACTATACAACTAAATGCAATCATCTCTATTCCCCTTGTTAAGATAAATGCAGCTTTGTTGCTTTCTCAGATTTAGCTGTGTCAAAAATAGCTTAGAGTGAACGTAAATTATGGATGGGAAAGAATTGAGAAGAAGATATGCTGCTGAGGAAAGAGATTTTAGCGGTCTCAATCTCAGAGGCGCTAATATCAGTGACTACCTTTCTTACGTCGAACTCAGGTTAGATAAGTAGTGATGCAAAATTAAATATACATTTTAAGTTACAAAAAATAACGGCTGTAATAGCCTAATAGCAGGAAACTGACCTTAATCGTATTTAATTTCAGAATATATAAATATTTTTGCACACCCATTTATAAGGTGTTCAACAAGAAAGCGACTACCAGAAGCAAAATTTTTATAGTTACCCAGTGAGGCAAAAAGATAAATGTTTCCTGAAGAATTGAAACAACTCGTCAAGCAGCACGGAAAAGCAGCAACAGAATTTGAGAAGAAAGTTATTCAGATCGGACATACTTACTTGATTCAGAATTTCCAGTTTTCACCAATAATGCAGCAATCCCTTGAGATGCTTCTAGCTCCTAGAAAAAATCTTGATTATGGCATTCCTGATATTCGAGTCTTTGCAAAGCCCAAAGGGTATCAGTTCTTCAGTTCTGAAGAAGAAGAAACAGAGATTGAAATTAGCGATTGGTTGGATTTTCTGTGTGCGACTTACCCAGATAACTATAATTTCTCCACACTACCGGACTGGTGGACTGAGGATGATATGCTAAATGAGGCTGAAGTGATGCAACCAATAGATTTTGCCGTTTGGATGTTAGATCATTTTCGACCAAAAGATGCCGAAGAAGAGGACTTATTAAATACGTGGCTAGGTTCTTTAAAATTAGAATTGGGAGAAGAGATTATTGCTTACAAGTTTGATGATGATAATGATTCTAATTGTGCGTTTGCCCCGTATATCTTTGAAGGAGAGCGTTGTATCATTCTGGTAATTAGGTATTGGAGTGAGCTTTGAACCATGCCATGCTTCCGGATGTCTAACAATTCCATTGCAGTGGCTTTCCTCCGTTTTTGGCTCAGACATAAAATACACAATGGTTTGGTATACAGATAGATAAGATACTTCACAGTGGCAATAGTAATAGCCCAACTTTTGTTACATCAAACCCAAATTACCCATCGCTTTCCATAGATTGCGTCGTCGTTGATGGTTTACTTTCCATTCTGACAACAACATCTGATAATTCTCAGGTGATAATTCCTTCAAGGCAGACATCCACGCTGCATTTGTACTGTAATCTGAATTTTGGGACATTTCCGGTTTCGGGACAATCGCTTCCATGTAAAATATGTGCCAATGGGAATGAGTATTTTCTAAGTGAAACTTCCACTGCGAATTTTCTTGCTCGTCATTCCCATGAAAATCAACTTTTTTTGCACATCTGGTAAATCAGAACAGAAATCGACAACAGTATCACCATCTAAGCTGATATGGACAAATTTTTACGCATAGCTATTCCCAGTAATCTTAGCTTAGATGAAGTTGCTGTTACAGTTGTGGATGCCTTTAACTTTGATGCCGAACACATGTATCGATTTATTTATAAAGACCGCTTAGGGCGTAGTTTTGAATTTCATCATCCTTTTGTGGATATTCCTCCTAATACAAGTGATTTTTGTTTGGGAGACTTTTGCTTAGAGGCGGGAAATCATATAGAATTTATTTTCGATTTGTCCCAAGAATGGGAATTTGATTTACATCTAGAGAAAATAGAATCTGTTCGTCAAGAACACAAAAAGCCTCAAGTTCTTAACTATCATGGTAAACCACCATCACAGTATGGGTATAAAGATGAGTGTGTTTGATTAAATTGGCTCATGTCTGAATACCTTTTATGGGCATACTAAAAGTGTAGAACCAATAATTATCCTTCCCTTAGGAAGAAAATAGAATATTTTGCTGAAAAAAGCAATTAAATAGAGATTAGTTCTTGTATCATAACGTTTTCAATATTACGCAAAACGTTTTGCGTAACCACTTATTTTCTTCGTTTTCCATACGGCGAAAGATGTCAACTACTTCACTTGGCTACAGTAATTCTAGCGATTACTCCTTTATTGAGAAAAACAGTTTTTGCTAATGTGGGTACATTGACATGAGAACGCCGCATCGTTCAACCCTCGTCAGACAAAAAGCTTCTCCACTCCTTTACGAATAATATCCGCAATTAAAGTCCGGCGTTTGCCTAAAAATTCTTCATACTCCATATTTTCCCATCCTTCTGGTAAAGCGTGCCACTCCATCATTTGCTTTAACTCCGCAGGGTTATTTTTATATTGCTCACAGTACAAGGGAAAGTAACTAGCAGGTGCATTATCCGCAATACTGATATTATCCGACCATTCAACCAAAGCATAGTTAGCAATCTGATTTGTTTGCCGAACCTCAGTTATACCTAACTTCTTCAAATATGCTTTAGGAAACAAGTGATGACGTTCAACCCCTGACTTCTTACTTTTGATTGCTGGGTCTAACAGTTGCGACACTTTGAGCTTGGAGAATAAAGCGTTGGCACCTAATAAGTTAAGTGCAGCGTAATAAGCAAATAATACTGGAGTGCGTGCGGAAGAAGTCTCTAAATTATTAACAAGCGTAATATTCCAATAGTCCTCAGTAAGCATATCTTTAATTACTGTATCTAGGGTACTTACAAATTCGTGAGCATTTTTTATAGACCGTAACCTAGCTAAATCTGATTCCATGACGCTTTCAGGTGAAGACGTGTAACGCCCTGTAATAGCAGTCATGAAGAACCACCGTGCGATAACATCCCGAAGTTGATTTAATTTGAGTTTATACTCGTATTTACCGAGCAAAAACATTATATATGTGTATAGCAGTCCAATATCTGAAGTAATTGTATTGCTGCTAAGGAAACCAGCCTGCATTAATGCTTTCTGAAACTCGTGCCAGTTGGTTAAATCTAATGCTTTAACTTGTGCAGCTTTAAGTTCTTCAAACTGAGCAAGGCGCCTGGATTCTGAAAATTCTCCTGTCTCCAAGTCTTTACCACGAAGAATTGAGTATACATACTGCAACCGAGCACGTTTAAATGCAAGTCCCACACATACTCGTAATATTTGGTCTGGGTCAGGCTGAATGAAATAGTTAAAAGGGGAGGGAGTCGAACTAGAAGATGGTGTACGGCATTCTCTGCAAAATTTTTCTAACTCTGTTCTTCCGTCGTCCCAATGTACTGACAGTAACGTCAAAATAAAGTCAGCTTGCTTGAGAGTTACACCCTTTGAGTTAATACGAACGAATATCTCTGATACTTGTTCTTCATCTACATTCGAGGCAATCTCCATCGCGGTGAATGAATAACTCTCTAAACTTTTGAGGTCACTAATAGCTCTTTGAATAGTTTTGGTTTCTTCCCCAGATACTTCGCGTGCTCCTCGTAAACGTTCGAGATAAGATTCGACCAATTCAAACAAACCAGTAGAAGTTGACCATAATATCGAGATATTAGGTATATACTCAGGGTTTTTCTTTACTGCCGCATCTGCGACAGCAAATGTAGAGTCTATCGGACGGAAGGCTATTTGAATCGTTACTTCCTGAAAGTCTTTAGTTAATACCGAACGTCCTTTAAGAACTGCGTATAGCGAAGTTAACCGCTGTTGACCGTCAACGATTAGCAACAAAGGTATTTTTTGTTTTGAGTTTGAGCCTATTTGACGGCTATTGCTTGAATGTTCGTTTTCCCAAAACAGTAGATAGCCAGCCGGAAATCCTCTGTACATCGAATCAAACAAATCTCTGACCTTTGCTGCTTCCCAAACAAACGGACGTTGGATGTCAGGTAGTCCAATATCACCCATATCTATACGTTCAATCAAGTTGGAAAGGGAGTAATCTGTTTTTTTGAATAAGGTTCTCGACATAATAGGCGTCGTTTGGGTTTATCTACTGGTAGTCTTTACTACTTTAAATATGTTAGTTTACAATGGTCAAGTTGTGCCGCATTAAAGATAACAGTTCTGGGATGCCCGATGAGATTAGATTACGTGTATGTCACTATCTACTTACTACCAAATAAGTTGGTAAAGAAATAGGATGGGAATTGGCGATCGCCCGACAAATTGTGGAAGAAACTTGCGGTGAACAATTATTTGTTACCCCTGAATCATCATTAGTTACCTTCGTCAATTTATAATGCGGCAAGCGGAATAAGTATTGTGGAGGTGCGTTAATTACATGCCTCTGTTATATATTGGAAAGTTTGTATGAAAAATAACTTAAGCCTTTTAGCGCAGCGTCCAGCAGCTATTCGGATAATAGGCTTTGTTTTGTGCTTGTTGGTAGTATGGTTGCCTATTGCTGCGCCTATATATTTGCTGTTACACGATGCTAACTTAGTAACTATTTTGACGATGGGAATATTGGCGATTGCATTCTTTATTTTGTTGCCTAGTTGAGGTAAGTTGGTTCACAATCAACCCAAATATATCAACATTTAGGTTTGGAATTTACTCGTCAAAACGGAGTTGAGTTACTGCGGGGTTTAGCAATAGGATTAATTAGCATTCAATTATTATTTTTAGTTCAAGGTTCATTGGGTTGGTTGAAATGGCAGCAACCGAGCGAGTCGGTAGTCCGATTTATTCTAGAAGCGATACCTACAGCTTTCTTGACCGCACTTACCGAAGGATTATTTTTTCGAGGATGGATATACGATGAGTTGGAACGCGACTATAAACCTGATGTAGTACTTTGGACAGTTGCTTTAATTTTTCCCATATTACATTTTCTCAAACCGATACCCGAAATAATTCGCACCTCACCACAATTTGTCGGTTTGCTATTGCTTTCGTTAACATGCATTTGGGCAAAACGTAGGAGTCAGGGACGCTTGGGTTTATCGATTGGGATTCATGCTGGGTTGATTTGGGGTTGGTATGTGGTTAATGTTGGCAAGTTGATTGAGTATACGGGGAAAGTACCAGTTTGGGTGACAGGTATTAACGATAATCCTTTAGCTGGGGTAGTTGGGTTGAGCTTTTTAGTAATTTTGACACTGTGGATGTGGTCAAAGAATTTAAAATGGAAATGACCGAACAAAATCAAAAATTAAAAATCAAAAATTTTAGATTGGGATAATTAATTTGAAATAAGCATTTGCTAGCGGTGATTTTAGCGATTATCACTTTACTCAGAAAAACAGATTGCATAAATGTGGGTACATTGGCACACCTGGTCTCCCGGACAATTTAAGCGCAACAGCGACCAATACTGCGGCTATCTGCACTACCCTTGGAGAAGCTTAAATACTTGTGTAGCAAGGAGTGTAGCTATTTATTAAGCAAAATGGCTAGTGTATGCAGAAGATAAGCAAGGTTAATCAAAAGATTACAAATGATAAGCATTGGCTTGTTAGCGCTAGAGTAATTGTAAGGTGTTTTTGCTTGTAATTTGTCTTCCTGCTAATCAAATGCTTACTTAAGATAACATTTGATTAACATGGATGAGCATTTGATTAACTCAGTGCAATAAGTTATCTAAAATACCATTTTTATACTGAGAGCATAACTTTTAAGTAACCTCGATTAGTAATTAGTATAGGAAAGATTAGTTAAAAGTCAGACAGATAGCAAATAAATATTTGGGGTTGTCGAAGATTCTAACTTAGTAGTTTTCCTTTAACCTTGAGTATAGCCTTCAGTTCAAACGCTGCGTAGGGAACTTTTTTTGATGTGGCTTTTACATGGCTGACTTGGGAAGTACTTTTACCGAAGTGTTGGCATAGTCTTTCAAATGCTTCATATTCGCAGACTAAAAATGGTTGTTGAGGTTCTTCCATTTTGTTATGCATTTTCCATGTAAACAATCCCAAATTGTATATGAATTCTGGGATTGTATCACCGATGATTGATTTAATTTCTTGTAATTCATCCATTATTTTATTCCTTCAGTTACTCGCATTTCATTTGTTATTCGCGATAGCGACATGTTGCCAAATGAATAGTTTTTATTCTATTTGCATTGATATTGCTTGTAGATATTAGGTTAAAAATAAAAATTCTGCGTCCTGGATAATACTAATATTGCTCACTAGTATTGGCTGATTTAGTTAAGATGTTATGCGGTGATTACGTATGATGTTTATGGTTTAAATTTAATTAACGCTGATTCTATTATTTTCTTCTGATAGCACTTTGGGAAGCTCGTAGAATATATTTGCTGCGGTGTTATTTATTTATAATTTTAAATTTATATTGACTATGACTATAGCGACAAAACGCGCAAAAGTTTCGGTAAAGTGGATTATCGAAAGGAAAAAAGACAGTTTAATGGGTAAAGTCCTCTCTTATATTAAAGAAAATGATGAAGGTAGCTCGAAAGCAATAAGAGGGATAATGGCTTATTGTTGGCTTGAATATCTACTTGATTCTGGAGAGAGTCCAGAAAAATTGCGAAAAGCTGGGTTAAGAATTATATCGGACTTGGAGTTAGAAATAGTCACTATAAAGCGATTGTTGGACATGGAGCATATTCCTCAGTTGATATTTGTTAGTCCACCTTTAGGAAAGGAAACTGTTACTCAATCCGCTAATATATCTTCTTCGATAGCAGCAAGTGAAATTTCCAAGGGGACTGTAGAAAATATTTCTGAAGACGACGAAGATGATGAAGATGATGAGGATAACCCAATCGTAAGAGCTGCAAGAGAGGGAAAAATTAAAAGGGATGCGGGTTTTCGTCTTGACTAAACTTCCATGTGATGTTTTGAAATCAAAGAGAAAACTTTTAGTTTGAAGATTTTCTGTCTTTATAGCTAGTTTACTGTAGCGTCACACATATATGGCGTCTGCGGAATTGGTAAGTTAAATTCGTTAAATATTAATTATGTCTGAGAATAAGCCGAATAAACCTGAAAAGAAAACAATAGCATTAACTATTGATATGGGTGGGAGCCAAAATAAAGTTATTGTTCAGGATTACCCGAATGGTTCACCCAAAGCTATTATTTTGGATTCAGAGGTAGCTGATATTGATTATGCTTCGGTGAAAAATCAATACAAGGAAGGCAATCTAGAAGCGCGTGTGTGGGTTGGTTTTGGTGATGAATGTTATGCTTTGGGTACGCTTGCTCGCGACCATTTCAAGGGTCTAACTCAGCTAAATGAATTGAAATATGAGTTAGCGATTCCTAAAATTTGCGGGTTAATTTGGTTGGTAAAAGAGAAGTTAAGCTTAGAATCGAACTTTTCTGTATATTTAAATGTGTTGTTACCACCAGGGGAAGTTCAAGATAAAGACCAGTTGCAAGCTCGTTTGAAAGAGGTTTTCAAAGGGTTTGATACACCAACTGGTAAAATGAAAATTAAACTATTGGATTTTGATGCTGTAGTAGAAGGGAGTGGTTTGTATTTTCACTTCAAACACAGTTGTGGTGGGGTTGTTCCCAATTCGTTATTTGTGATGCTCGGTTATCGCAATGCTAGTGTGTTTATGGTTAGGAATGGTGTTCCTAGCAGAGGGGTTACTAGTGATTTGGGAATGTCTTGGTTAGTTAAAAACTTTGTTGGGAAAGTATCGGGATTGAGTCTGGATGACTTTGGGGTAGTTGAAACGATGGTTGCTGCGGGTAAAAGCTGTGACCCCCAGGTATTGCAAAAACTTTCCCGTAAGCGTAAAAAATCGGAAATAACAGCAGATGGAGAATTGATGTCCAGTGCTTTGACTCTTGCAAGAAATGAATATTGGAGAGCTATAGCACGCTGGTTGCGTTCTTCGGGTCAGTCTGATGTTGAAGAGTTAGTATTTTGCGGGGGAACGGCTGATTACATTAAACCAGAAATTGATGGGTATTGTGAAAAAGAGGATATTGATGTATCTTGGCATGGAGATGTAAATGTGCCATCTAATATCTCTATGGGATTAGGAAGTCGAATGGCTGATGTGTACTCGCTGCACCAATATTTAATTGCTGAATTTGATAAGCTGATTGAGTTTGCTAACCGTAAAGATAATATATTTTCTGTGGAAATGAAGCCTAAAACTTCAACTATCCCTAAGCTTTCTTCTTCTAGTAGGGAAGGGTTTATTAATGTGAATCATAATGCTTAGCAGAAAAAAAGATAAATAGCTGCTGGGAGCAACTACTATCCTTCTGTAACTACAAATTATTGATTACACAGTAATTATTTTTGGAATCCCATTTTCCACCTAGGCTTTTCCAATCGGCTTCTCTTTTTCCAAAGCGTTGGCAGATTGAACCCTCTCCACGAATAACTGCATATTCTACGCTATTGGTTAGCACTACTGCTGAAGTTGCGATGATGATTACTGAGACTACGATATTTTTGATAGGCATAGTACGTTGTTTTACAGTTTTACAGTGTTACAGATTTTTCGCTAAATTCCCGCCTCAGCGGGTAGTGTGGATGTAGAATTAAAAAAAAGATAACCAACTAGATTACTCTAGTTAGTTATCTCCTTTAGAAGTTGGCGACAATTATTTTAGACTCATTTTGTCTGGCTTGATATCTATCGCGACGTTCCCAAGAAGCTTTGTTTACTTCTATAAGCCCTTCTAAGTCGCGGTCGAAATACTTTTTGGAGTATGCAACCAATTGTTCGAGAGTAACCTTGGGTTCTTCTATAGTTCCGAACACAGTTTTGAAGTACTCGCGGAATTCTTGCCAGTTTTCGGAATTCCATTTAACTTTGTTTTGTCCTTGGATGGTATTTCCCCAGACTTCTTGCAGACCAAAATACGCCTTATTGAATACGCGGACATCATAAGCCTCAAGTTTGAACTGACCCATTGCTGAATCATCAATGATAGCAGGAACTTGAACAGATTTCTTAGTAGCCATAATATATAAATCTCACATGAATGTTTTCTACTACATTCCCGCCTCAGCGGGCAGTGTAGACCGTAGAATTAATTGATGTGGAATTATGTATAAAAAAATATAGCAACCCCAACTTGGGGCTACTATACTTTCTATAAACCGAATCTTTTTATATCACGCTGAAAAACTTGCTGGTATTGTGTACCAATTTCCTGGAACCATTTATTACACTGTGTCTGTTTACAGCTTTTCGCGGCAGAGCCTATAAATAGCAAACATCCTACTATTAAAGCGGTGGTGTAAGCCTTGGTTACTACTTTTACGAACATAATTCTATTTCTATACTAATGTTGTTCTACTAAATTCCCGCCTTAGCGGGCAGTGTAGACCGTAAAATTAGGTAGAGTGGAATTCGCAAATATAATTGAAATAGTCGCAAAAAAAGATAATAGCTCTGGAAGGCTACTATCTTTTGAGTTGAAAAATATTTTTGAAGAAGTTGGGAAGTAGATAAAAAACGCCAGGATTAATCTGGGGGGTGTTTTTTAATCAGTCTATTTTTTGATAAGCTGGAATATATTTACTATGTTGGGGTAGAAAATTTGCATGATTGTTGGTTTTATTTATTCTTCAGTATTATCTGAATTTTCCTCGCTATTATTCTCGTCATCGCTTTGAAGCTCCGGTTGGGGTTCCGCTTCAGCAAAAAGCTTTTCTATTTGGCTGAGATATTTAGCTAGTTGCTTTACTTGTTGAGGATTACTCCAGATACTACTAGCTTTACCTATTTTGGTTACTTTGCTAATTCTATTGCTGAATTCCTTTGGTTTTAGTACAGGTAATTTATTCTTGCTGGGTTTTTCCAAAGTAGGTGATTCTGCAAGAGCTTCTTCCACTAATTCTTTAATTTTTGATAGCGATAATTTACTCTCAATCGCTTGTTTTAATACCTGACCTCGCTTTTCATCATCCTTAATTTTGGATATTGCTAAAGCTTTGGTATATTCTAATTGCCCTTTTAGCAAGGCTTCTTTGATATCCTCTTTGAGCTTTAATAGGGGTAATCGGGATGCTATGAACGATTGCCATGTGATTTTCCCTAGTTTTGAGAAAAGCTCTTGTATAGTAAGGCTTTCAGGATTACGCAAAACGTTTTGCGTAACTTTCCCGTTTTCTTCGTTTTCCATGCGACGAAGAATACGAATTACTTCTTCTTGGTCTACTTCTAGTAATATTTCGAGTAATTCTAGTATTCCGATAGTCTCTTCAAATACGTTGAGGTCTTCTCTTTGAAGGTTTTCGATTAAACGAATATGTTTTGCTTCGTCGTCGTCGCATTGAATGAGGTTTATGGCTATATCGCTCAGTCCTGCTATTTCGCAAGCTTTTAAACGACGTTCTCCAGCGATTAATTCGTATTTTGATTCTCCAATATCTCTAACTACTATTGGCTCTAGTAGTCCTACTTCTGTGATGCTTTTGGCGAGTGCTTCCAGTTTTTCTTGGTCAAAGTATCGTCTTGGTTGAGATGGTGGTAAAACTATTGAGCTTATTAGTAAAGTGCTTGCCTTTTCCTTCTTTTTGCTCTCTTCTGGGTTGATGCTGGTGGAGTCTATATTGGCGAATAATCCTGGTACATTTTTCATGAGCTAATAATATGTTTCGCTATTTTTTCTAATATCTCAACAGATGGGTGATTTTTCTTGTGCAATGCGAGAGGCACATTATTTTGAGATGCGTCTGGGAAAGCAGTTGAGCGAGGAATAGGGGGAGTCACATAAATAACATCTTTTACCTGATTTTGTACTTCTTTAAGAATACTCGTATCTTGTGTGTTACGTCCATCAAACATCATCGGGACTATGCAGTTTATTTCTAGACTGCTGTGCCCTGCGTTTTTTATACGGTAGATTGTTCCGAGCAGTTCTCTTGTTCCCATGTAAGTTTTATATTGGGTTTGGAGAGGTATTATAACTTTTTCCGACGCGATTAAAGCCATGACGCTGAGTAACCCTAGCGCTGGTGGGCAATCTAGGAAAATGTAATCAAATTGGTCTTTTATTTTGTCTAGTGCCATTTTTAAACGCATTCTATTGTCAATCATGACATCTTGGAGTAGCTCGCGTTCTGCAAAAGCTAGTTCCTGGTTTGTGGGTATGATTGACATGTGATTAATTTCTTCATCCCAAACTTTGATAGGTGTACGTTCGGTAATTGCTCCATATATATTGTTTTCAAGGGTTATTTTTACTTCGGCTAGCCCCATGAATGTTGTAAGCGAGGCTTGGGGGTCCATATCTACGAGCAGTACTTTATTGTTATTGGCAGCGACGTGGTAGCCTAGGTTGTGCGCTAAAGTGGTCTTACCTGCACCGCCTGACTGATTTATTATTGAGAATATTTTAGCAGGCATAAGTTTTGAAGCGATGATAGTTTATATTGAAAATCTTACCAGTATTTATGCTGGATTTAGCAGTTGAAAAAAAAATAAAAGTATTAGCCCAAGATTTATTGAACTAATATTTTTATTTACGCTTTGCCTTTACCGTGATTACCTTTATTAAAAGGGTATGTCACTATCTGGGTCGTAGTCATTTGCAGTGTATGACCCTTGAATTTCAACTCCTTGGGTTTGAGTTTGGGTTGAGGCAATAGACTGTTCTAGTAACTCTTTTGCGAAATCTGGAGTTTGGACTTCAGTGTTAGCAGCGACTAAGTTCCTAATTACCATTGTGGGTAGTTTTTCTTGGTAATTTCCACGGCTTTCTAGGTGGATATCTATGTATCCTTGTGCCATTCCACTAAGACCAACGCTATTATGTTTGAGAACTTCTGCGACTTTACCGCGACCTCTATATGGGATAGTATTGCTATCGTCTCCGTAAGTCGAGAAAGTCAGTTCACCGTAAACGACTGGGTTTCCCTCTCGGTCTAAAGCTTCGTTTACTGTTTTGAAAGTTACGCCTAAAATTGTGTTAATCATGGTTGGTACAAATCCATTTTTTAGTTGTGTAGAATTGCCTGCAAATATTACTAATTGCAAGCAATCTCTTCTAATAATGCGCGTTAGCGATGTCGTATTTTGAAGTATTAGTATTGTTTGAACTTTCTGCTCTGCTCAATAACTCAACGTTTTCAATTTTAATAATCATCTTGCTCCTGCGTGACCCGTCTTGACCTATCCAGCGGTCGAATGTCATTTCTCCCTGTATTGCAATTACAGACCCCTGTTTTACATAGTCTGCTATAATTTCCGCAGTTTTTCCCCAGGCTTCACAATCGAACCATAGTGGTTGGTCTGATTTATATGGGGGTCGGACAGCAAGACTTATCTTCACCTTTAATTTGCCACTCTCGAAGAATTTTATTTCTGGGTTTTGTCCCACTCTACCAACCGCTGTCACTGAATTAATGTAAGGCATCATAATTTTTACCAAATATCATTGTTTTTGCAATCACTCACCCAAGCGTTAGCTTGTTTATAGTGGATATTTTTATTTACGAGTAATACACAACCTATTTGGTAGTGGTATTTATTTTTTTGCGGATATCACTAGTGGTTAATTATTGTCTCCATGCTAACCTTGACTAATTATATGTGTATATTTTATGGATACGTATTTGATTGATTATCACCAGAAACAGAAGTTTGCTATGTGCAAGCTAATCTTGCAAGCTTTACTTTGGGTTGAGCGTACAGAAGATTTGGCTGGGGCTAACGATTCTAATTACTCTTCGGAGTTGATAGTAGAAAACCAGGAGTGGCATGAGAACATTGAATGTAGCGATACTATTGAACATTTCAGAGATATATCAAATAGCGTGAGGATTGGTGTTTGGCTTGATATATTGTTGATTAGATTAACAGACTTGTGTGAAAACTTTCCGACGTGTTTGCATGATGCGTCATGGTATGCACTTTTGGCTATTACTACGGTGTTGGTAGAGAAAGAGTTAGAAGGGGATTATATTAATGCTAGTAATCCCACTTTTACGCGTTCGCTAGCGCTTGATTGTTTGGAAGATGTCGCTACGTCAGAGTGTAGATTTGGTTTTCCGACATTAGATTTTCCAATGACACTCGATGAGGCTAAGTCATTGTTACCTGAGGAAAATAAAGAAGTTTTAGCAGTTGAGTTGGAGGAGTATGTTAGGAATTCGACAAATGAGCCTGTAGAAACAATAAATTTATATTCTTTGAGAGATATTTTGATAGATTATTTTAATATGGTTAAGTGGGAAAATGAGATAAATCAAAAATCAGCACGGAAATTGCAGGATAAATATGGTGAAGAATATGCGACGGGTGCATATTCAGTCAACACGACTAGCACTGAGCGTTGGGGAATGACGCTGGTTTATTTAGTGCAATATATGGGTTTTAATATGAATTTTGTGCATGAGGAAAGTGATTTAACTTTACCTTCTTTACCTGAAGCTGGAAACGAATATGGAATACTTAGAGCGTATGTGGAAAAGTATGCGGATAGGTCAATGACGTTGCTGCGACTTGTACATGTTTTAGTGTATTTTATCTTAACTGGAAAATATAACCATGAGGTGATTAGGGAGATTATATTGATTCCAGTTTCTTTTTGTTCTTCTGCTACATTGCAGGGAATGATGGAGTTGGCAGCTTACCGTGTTAGTTATTATATGGCTGCTAACAATATTGAGGAATATGAGAAAGGAAGTAAGTGGTTGCTTGGCAATTTTCCTGATTTAACTGATTTTTACCAAGCAGGTAAAATTGGAGCTAAAAATGTAGTTTAGTTTAAATATTTATAGTATGGAAAAGCTAATGCATATCTAAAAACTTAGTAATAATATTTAATATTCTAGGTAAATTTAATTCGCTTGGGCTGGTCAGTTTAACCTGCTTATCAGGGAAGTATATTCCATTTAACGAAAATTATAAAACACCTTTATGAGGTGGGTAAATTAGACTTTAGCACAATAAAGAAAGAGAGTTGGATAATATTATTAAAGCTTTGGAAAGCATACTTTGCAGAAAATTATCCAACTTCTTTATTTCGTTCATTCTCGATTATATTGGTTCATTTACTACACTTGGTGTTTCTTTCCACTTAAAGAATTCGTAACCAGGGCAATTGCGAGCATAGAAATCAGCCAAAGTTTCGTCATCACTTTCGTCCCAACAACTACAATCTACTACAGTCCAACTTCCTATAATCATTGGAGTTGGAACTCCCGTGTCAGCATCAAGATATCCTATTCCTCTGCAGGTGGGACAATTGGGGTCAGGTGTTATTTCTTGGCTTGTAAATTCTTTATTGTTGGGGTGTTTGCAATCCCATTGTGAATTGTCTGATTTATCCCATCGACCTAAATATTTGCAGTTTAAGCAAGATTTCATATTATTACCTTTGAATATTATTTGCTTGCTTCGTCTAAGTCTAAATTAGTTTTGTTTTGCTCCTGTATATTTTTAAAACCTTGGCTTTCAGCATATTTAATAGCATTTTCTTTGCAACAGTATCCCCTAATGTCGAAATATTCTACCGTATTTGACCAGCCTTGATTTGGTTGAAAATATCGACAACTAACTGATTTTTTGTTGACACGATAAACTTGGTACCACCAACCAGTGGATTTGTTTGAGTCGATGTGGGATATTACTCCCAGCACCTCTCAGTTAGAACTGTACGTGCCCGTTTCCGTGCATACAGCTCCCGATATTCTTAGGGTTTTACCCTTTTGCCCATGTGAAGATAGTCGTGGCAAGATTCATGTATTGCTAGAAGATTTTTAGGTTTCCAGTTATCATGGTTTCCATCGATGTGGTGTAGATGAACTCGTTCGGAACTTGTCATTTTTAAACCACAGTGTCCACATGTATGGTTTTGCTTTTTCAGAGCTTTTGAGGTGCTGCCATCGTAAAGTTTACTGTTGCGTTCGCTCCAGTAAATTAAATCTCCATCGTAAACGGATTTATTTCCTTTTACCATTATGTGACTAGCTAGGGAGTAAGGAACTGTTGGGAATGCCTTCTCTACGAGTTTTACACTTGTATGAAGAGTGTTCTTTGGTTCCTTATTAAATACCGTAAATGTTCTGTGGTTCAGGAACCAAAGTGAAAACCTTGACCCAGACATATCACAGAATTTATGATAATTTCTCCATCCTCTTACTATTGGTGCAAGCTTAAGAGCTTTTACAGACGAACCATAATTTGAGCAGTTGACAATGTTCTTTACTTTCTCACGGAACTTTTTAAAGTTCTCCTCTGAGGGAGTACATATATATTTTCCGTTGGATTTTACTTTGAAGTTCCATCCTAGAAAATCGAACCCATCTGTCGCAGCGGTTATCTTAGTCTTCTTTTCACTTATTTTCATTCCTCTTGCTGCTAGAAACTCGTCAATTCTTCCAAGTATCTCGTTTGCATCGTCTTGAGGTCTTAATATTATTACCATGTCGTCCGCGTAGCGTACCGATGGGTAATTAATATGTTTCTCTGAGGTTTTGTTGGTTATTTTGTAACCAGGCTGTATATGGTGACGGTGGATACTTTCAATCCCGTTTAGAGCGATGTTTGCTAGTAATGGACTCACCACTCCACCTTGACAAGTACCTTGTTCTGGAAAATGCGGATTTACACCTGCTTTTAGGCATCTGAAAATACCGATTTTGATTCCTTTTGGGGCAATCAAATTTTCCATAATAGTTGTGTGTGAAATCCTGTCGAAGCATTTTTCGATATCGAGTTCTATCACTCGTTTGTCTATTCCTTTTGCTCTAGAATTTAGATTTACGAATACGAATTGTTGGGCATCATGTGCCGAACGTCCTGTTCTAAAACCATAACTTCTGGCATGGAAAGTTGCTTCGTGCGCTGGTTCTAGCGCGTACTTAGCTAGGCACTGCCAAGCTCTGTCGGCAATAGTGGGGACAATATAATAAGACTGCACATCACTTCAAGTCTCTTTTGGGAAGTCGCGTAACCATTACCAATCCCATACATCCACTGTATGGTCAGTCGGTTGTAGTACAGCTAATCCGTAAAGTTGGTCAG
>JAESGU010000113.1_pt1 | contig 48871 bp, 50 predicted proteins | sample 9266271 | NCBI WGS metagenome assembly JAESGU01 (sample SAMN15740544, study PRJNA653495) | algae metagenome | isolation source: Scytonematopsis contorta HA4267-MV1 and co-occurring heterotrophs from mud... | place: USA: Palolo Valley Trail, Honolulu, Hawaii | collected 2009-07-25
TAAGATGCTACCGAAAAAACCACACAAGGTTTTATTATCTCAAATATTTGATAGAATAGCCTCATTGGGACGTATCCACGCCCCTAAACCTTCTGTCACCACTTCATAATTGGCGAAGGTATTGTTAAAGAAGATATATTAGCTGAACCTCTTACTAAAATTTTTTTGGCTTTCCTATGGTTTGGTTCTTTAGAACGTGCCGGAGCTTACTGGTCTGATTGTTACAAAATTTTATCTAGTTTACGTGCCATTGACCCAAAAGACGACAAAAGCAACAGATTACTGCAAGAAGAACTTAACAATTTTCATATAAACTTGCAAAATAAGATGAAAAATTACGATTTTCACAATATAAAAATAAACAGATTATTAAAATATATAGAAAACTTTTTAATTAAAGAAACTATCCAAGCCCATTTTCCAGAATACAAACAGACTAATAGATACGAACATGTTTTTAAAGAAATCAGCAATCAACTCAATAAAAGTTTTCAAACAATAGAATATACTTCTTGGAAACTGATTTTAGACGATTTTGAAGGTAAAGATTCAATCCCACTTATGACCATTCATAAAAGTAAAGGATTACAGTATCACACTGTGATATTTGTTGGACTTGAGGACTCAGCATGGTGGAGCTTTCAAAAGAGTCCTGAAGAGTCTCGTGCGAGTTTTTTTGTCGCTTTTTCACGTGCTAAACAGCGTGTTATTTTTACTTACTGTCAAGAACGTGGCAAAGGTAAAGACAAAATATCATCTCTTTACGAAGTACTAAAGAATGCAGGAGTGAATACAGAAGTGATTGAAGCTAACAAGAATTATCATTTTGATGATTCAGTTATGGAGTTTTACGCAAATTTACTGCTAAATAACACTTAGAAGTTTTCAGAACAGAACTGCGTAGCTTTTTTACTTTACTTTTTACACAGAGAAGAAATAAATAAAGATTTATAATTAGGTAAATTTTTGCCGTGTAAAAACTTCATCTTGCACAAGCTGACAAATTACCAGTAAGTTACTGCTGGTGTTGGAGAAAATGAGTAAAAATTTTAAAGTGGGTTTGCTTTAGTTTATTCTATAACAAACAATATGCTTTATAAATTAATGAATTTGAAGGCACGGCTTAGATCCAAATGCAACCCAACTTTATTTAAGAATGTTTACATCTTTAACAATTATCTCAAAAGCTAAAAGCATTGCTACAAGAAAATTAATAAAAAAACTGGAAATTAGATATACAAATGTTTCAATGATGTAGCTATTTTGGTATGCTTTTTTTTTATATCATTTCAACTTAGCAGCATCACCCCCTGATAAATAGTATATGGATATTAGCGCTTTTGTCGATAATGGTTTTTCTCCTGGGAAGGAGTTTCGTGTAAAATTTTTGTCTAGTAATGAGTTTACTGTTGACACACTCCGAAAAATTATTTCATCAGGGACAAGTCATCTGAGAAAAGATGAAATCGCTACATGTTTAGGAAATGCACTTGAAAAAGGAGATATCACCTCAGAAGAAGTATTACTCACATACGTTAAGCAACCAAGGAAATGGTTGAGTATAAAACTAGGTAAGTGTGATTGTACACCTAATCTAAATTCTTCTGCAACACTGCTGACGGAATTTGGCAAGGACGGTTGGTATGGTCCAATCGAAGACCCAAGTCAATGCAAAAAATGGTATATCAGAACATATAAAATTATTGACCGTATTCTTACTGGGAGCGAAGACACGAATCAAGTAGATAAGCGAGATATTCGCTGGGCAGTAATTGCCGAGGTCGGTGAAGAATACACAGCTTTATCTTGGGATGGTTTCACCTATAGCTCAACAACTAAGGAACGTATAGACCAAACCGCTCAATTCCCTTTTTGGCATCATGTTCCTTATTTTTTTGATGAACTAGCTAATCATTGCAAAGCTAAATGGGAACACCCTAATCTCCATAAGCTTGTACTACACGATATGTGGGATAAATATCTCAACAAACATCCTTATAAATGGAAACACTTACGTATTCGGGCAGAAGCTTCTGGACTTGCTATTAATGCTCATAGTTCCGGAGTGGGAGAAATTGACGTAAGGGGATTACAAGCTTTGTCACATCACATAGCAAAGTCTGTTGTAAATACACTTGATTTAGATGATGATGTAGAAAAAATAAGTAATGTTGAAGATGCTATTTTGTTAATCATGATAAAAGAGTGGGGAACTAAATCTTATGAATTTAGCCTTGACACGGAAGTAGTTTTGAGCGATACGGAGGCAGAAAGATTTAAAAAATACCTCTTCAAAGCACACTGCTATTTCGGATTAAAGCCTAATTCAAAAACTCAAGACTCTTTACAGCATCTTAAGTGCTATTCTGGGTATTATGGTGGTAGTACTTCGGTTCTGGATTTTCTCCTGAATGAATTTGGACTTCGAGGCTAAAGTGATGACTAGCTTCATCAGCAAAGGACATTTGGACTTTTTGTCCGATAAACAAAAGGCTGAACTTAGCAAACACATTCAGGCATCGGCAACAGCAATGCCGCATCAACTTGCTGTCCGATTAGGAATTGAATATCCTAAAGCTCTTGCTATTCTCACACTTCTTGAAGCGGAGGGACTTTGTGAACTTCAACTTCTTATTTATCACAATTGCGAACCAGATATACCTAAAGGAGCAATTCCTTTTGGTAAGGGTTTCCCAGATTTACCTTGGGTTTGTCCATCTTGTGAAAGTAGGGTGGAAGATTATAATGAACTGTCGTTCGATATCATGGCGCACTTCACGCAAAAAGTTAAATTTATTTGATTAAGTTATGCGTAGTCAAGAGCAACTTGTTGAAGATATTATAAATGCTATGGAGTTGCTCGAAGCTGGAAATTCGGAATTGAATAAATTAGCCTCCTATTTATACATAGCAGATAAGAGACTGCCGAATTACTTAGATAAGCTTAATGAATTTACAACAATAACTCAACCTACACTTAAAGAAACACAAGAAGCTGGTAAGTTACTAGAACAAATTGCTTTTCTTGCATTTAAAGGATTAAAAGGCGTTCAGAGCTTAAAAAGTTTTCAGTCCGCAGGACCTCAATATGATTTGTTAATCAGTGGAGATGATATCCCTTGGAAAGGAGTTTGTAAAACTTTATATCTGGATTGGAATCAGAGAGATATTATTATTGAGGCAAAAGCTACAAAAGCATCTGTGCCTGATAAGCAATTTGCTAAATTATGTAACATCATGGAGTTGAACCTAAATGGTGCAGGTCTTGGTATTTTTTTTACCTTGAACGGAGCAACAGGTTTTCCCAAATCAGATAGCTCACGCAAGAGAACAGTTAGCGATTGTAGGCTTCGTCAAATAATTTTTTATGCTAAGACAAATAAAATTATAGTTGTTTTAGACAAGGATGATATATTGCAGTTAGCTAAAAATGGTACTCTAATTCAAATACTTACTAGAAAAATCAGAGATTTATTTGAACTCAGTGGTCTATCTACGGTTTCTGCTGAACAATTTCAAGAAATAGATTTACCTGCGTACTTGAAAATTTTATATGATTCTCCTGATTCATGAGCAATAATTTTGGAAATATATATTTTGTAATATATGGTGGTATGTCTCACCTTGGTTTGCATCATTGAGTGAAACCACTGGTTTTTTTGGTTACTACTGTACACAGCTTGATTCATCTGATTCAGGCTTAAAATTTGTCTATTTCCAAGATAGGAAAGCATTTGAGTATGAAGTCCTTTTGCTAACATGCTTGCTTTAAGAATAAGCAAATATAACCAGAAAATAGCAGGGAGACTTTATTAAAGCTAGAAATCGATTATCTACCCAATCTCGTTAGACTAAAATTAGTCCGACGGGCAGAAAAACATAATTTGGTATTAGATGAGTTGACTAATGCCAAAGCTTTTCGTTAAAAAAGAAAGTGTTTACCACCCTTTTATTAAATTAGGAAATAAGAAATACAGATAGATTAGTTTTTTTACTAAACTTATACTTAATTGTATAAAAAAAATTGGAAACTATAACTTTAAAGGCTAATTTTTAAAATTGTTCCGGATTAAAGCTTTAATTTTCTTGTATTGCCTAAATTATTTTTACGTAGGCAGTTAATTAGTGCTATCGAATACCATCTCTGTTATCTTAATTCCTAGAGGTTAATTAACTTGTGGTAGCCCAATGAGCCAAAATTCAATCGAGCAAATTGAAATAAACCTGAGAAACGAAGCACTAAACGAGCGCAAAGCCGCTTTAGATGAACTCGCTGGATATCCCCCAGAAGTCGCTGTTCCAATTCTCCAAAAGCTTGCTAATGAAAGAGACTTTGGGCTGCGTCGTCTTGCGGTAATGGGTTTAGGGAATCATAAAACCGAAGCATCATTCCAAACCTTGGTAAATATTTTACAGCAGGATAATGATTCAAATGTATTAGCAGAAGCCGCTAACTCTATCTTTGATTTTGGTGACCCAGCCCTTCCTGAGCTTGTAAAATTATTTGAAAAATCTGACAATTGGTTAGTTCGACAAACTGTGATTTCTCTGCTTGTGGAAACCGAACATCACGACGCATTACTCTCGGTTGCAACGGCTGCGCTCAAAGATGATACCGAAACCGTCAAAGAAATAGGCATTCTCGCGCTGGGTCAACTCCTAAAGTCTCCCTTAAAAAATCAGGCCTTAGCATTATTGGCTCAACTTGCCGAAGATTCCGAATGGCGTACTCGATGGAGAACTGCGATCGCACTCCAACATACCCAAGAACCGCAAGCAAAGGAACTCATTTTGAAGCTACAGCGAGACGAGCATTTTCGAGTAGTAGCAGCAGCTTTGGAAGTTGCAGCAGCATGGGGAGAAAGTTTGTAGGCTTTCTCACACACAAATGTTTATGAAGATATCTCAATTTGGCAGAAATATTTGCGAATCTGAGTATTCGGTCCTAACAAGCGAAGACTTTCGGTTTAAGATTAAGGATTTATAGTACTCCTGGGCTATTCTTTATTCTTTGGGAATTTTTTTCTTTTCCTCTTGTCCGACTTGTTCTACTTGTTGTCTGACTTCCTCAATTAAGCTTGCGGCACATGTTGCTAAGCTACAAAAAGTTTTTGCTTTGTGAATAAATTCTGTATCACGCTGAGCGAAAAATACTAGAATAAGTAAAAAAAAGTCGGCAATAGCAAGAGTCAATTTAAATGATTTCATACGCAAAGAATAATGAGTGCTAGAGAACAGTTGTGTAAATAAACCCTGAAAATAAACCCTGAAAATCAACAATGACGGGCACGTGAAGCATTCCTTCTATCGCGTCCGTCGTAGTAATTTCCTATCAATGGAACAGTTATTATTCTGGAATTAAATTGTTCTAAATACACTCACATACTCGGCGTTTTTTGCTCGGAGATAATGTGAGGAAAATACACCAATTATCTCTGGTGTCGCCCATGCTGAATCGAAAGCTTATACATTAGTCCATATATATTGTCGTCAGCACGATAACTAATATCTATTTCGCAAAAGCCTTGACCATAGTTAACAGTTTCATGCAACGCAGCATTAACAAATACTAGTACTTGTGGAATATCGAGCCTAGGTTGGTACTCGCGAGGGAAATTTGGTATGTTCCACGTAGTGATATCTAACGAGTTAATAACGAATTCGATGACATCACCGCTCTGACATTTAACTTGATATCTCTTCAGGTGTGGTTGTAGATAGCTCCTTCTACAGTTAACCTGAATTCTACCATTGCAGCAAAACTCCTCGAAGGTTTCCAATCTTTTTCGACAATACCCTAGTATCTGGTTGATTGATTCGGGCGCGGGCGCTTCGGGTATCAACATACACTTTCTTTATAAGGGCTTTAAAGTAACTTTAGCATAGTCTTCTGTAAATAGTATTAACTAAAACAATTTTATTGACAAGTAATATTGATTTACAATATATTTGAACTGAAAATAATTAATTAAACAAAAAATGAACATTTCAGGACGAAAAAATATCTAAAATGCGTTTAGTATTGTAGTAAGCTGTAAAAAAAAATTACAGATATTTAGGTGATGGGGATTATGAGTGTGGAAAAAACTTCTGGGGAACAAGAGCAGTTGCCGGAATTGCTTGATTTTATCATCAACAAGTTGGGAATAACACCAAGAAATATTTCGGAGTGGAAAGAAAACAGCCGACCACCAATGGCTAAAGAGCAAGAAGAGCTACGGGAGTTGCTCAATTTTATAGTCAACGAATTGGGGGTGACACAGGTTGAGCTTTCGAGTTGGATGGGGGTAAGTCGGCCGTTAGTCAATAAATTCCTCAAGTACAACGAGCAGACAGAGCGACTACCAATTAAACGTGAGGGATTGATAGACCTATGCACAATGTTAGGACTCCGAGAGCTAATAAACCTCCAAGGAAAGCTTCATAATAATCACGAAACCTCCAAACCAAAATCATCAAGTGTAAATGCAAATTCCTCTGATGCTACGGGAAGAGAGAGCTTGCAACCAGAGCAGTTACGTAGATTATTTGCAGAAGTTGGGGTTGATGAACTCCTTGAAGCTGCTGGACTACTACCTGTAAAAACCCAAGTAATTCGCGTCACACCAGAACGATTTGTACCAATTGCTCAAATGGCAGCCTTATTTGAACTGTTGAGCCTGGAAGATTTACTTTCTACCACCCAAGGAATTTTGTCTATCATCAGTCCCAAGTTGTTTCAGACGCATTCGGAGGACTCAAATTCTGACGCACTGGAACATTTAATTGAGAGTCTGGAGCAGTCTTCTCAGTTAGATACCCCAAATATTCCAACACCATCGCAGTTAGAAACGTTGAAATCTCTGATTAAAAATCAGCCTCATAATTCTTCCTCAGAAATCCCGGATGTGTTAGAAGCATCGAAAATTAATGAATTGGAATCCTTGGTAAGTAATTTACCCAAATCCACTCAAGATACAAGATGGAAGTTACATCCAATTTTAGGAGTCAAACGCCGTCTGGATATTATTAAAAAGTTACGTCAAGCATCTCAAGCAATGCTTGCAGCAGGAAAAACTAAATTTTCACAGCAAGAAGCTATTTCCCTATTTTTGAGCATTGCAATTAAAGAACGAATACCTAACAATTTGCCAAACTTGCATATTCGCGTGCAAAAAGTGGAGTTTAAAACGCTGTCCTACACAATTACTCGGAAAAAGGAATACAATAACCTTTATCAAATGTTGGTCGAGCTTGTATACGACGGGGAGCGCAAATTAAAAAACCCGAAACATTTGGAAGAATCTGAGGCTAGGGTAATCAAACCGGAGTTGCTTGACTTATTAGACCCAGTTTTAATGGTAACTGTAACCTCTCGTTTTGGCTTAGGTGAATCAGAGGATTCCATAGACGACCAATTAGCCCAATGGACTTATACTTCCAGCAACACGATGCTAGAGAATGCTATGAGTGCCTGCGGATTACTATTGGGAATAAGCGAAGAAATAGCAAATATCATCGTCTATACTAAAGCGTTGGATGGTGGTGTTTATTCTTTGGTAGAAGCCTGCGTAGTTATTGGCAAAAATCAACACCAGTATCAAGGAATTTGGGTTGACCGGGATTTGACAATCGTGATTCTTCAAGCAACTGTCTGCGCGGCAAAGCAAAGGTTAGCTGAACAAGAGCGTGAGGGCAAGCTTGATTTGCAAATCTACGTATCCGCCTGCAAAAGTATCTCAAAATTGCGCCAGCAAATAGACTCTACGCGCAAAGCTTTTCAAGACTTTGATTTCTGTAAATCCGAACAACTTAATGAAGCTGCGAAAACTGCACAAGATGAGTTAATAAAAATTCCCAATCAGCAAATTTACTTTTCGCTACGTCTCAGTCTCTACCGCTCCTATTTATTAGCAAAACTTTTGCAATTGCGGCTGATGAATTTGCAAGGTGACATCAAAAACGCTGGAGAAATTATTAAAGACATTGAAAGTGTGCTTAATGAAGATGAAGCTGTGAAAAATGAACTTTTCCCCATACAGACCCTTTTGCAAGCTGAACGTTACCTTTACAAACTGTCCAGCGGAGATGTTGGGGATTTATCAGACTCAGCCTCCCCAAGTGCTTGGCTAGAACTTGACGAATGGAACCAAAAAATTCGTAATACAATTAAACCTCGTAAATTTTACAGAGACCCTGGATTCGATGTTTACCAAGCACTATCAGAAATTTACGGAAATTATGCCCGCATGAAATTTTATCTTTCCCACGACGATAAAGTTTTAAAAACCGCAGCCGAAGAGTTTCTCCAAGCTGCACACTATGCATTACGCATTGGTTCTAAACAGCGTGCTGCACGTTGGTTTGCCCTTGCTGGAAGGGTGTGGGTACGTCTTGGTGATGAAAACTTCTCTAAGCAAGCGCTAGCAGTTGCCGAAGAATTAGCACCAGCAAATTTAACTTCCGGGCATAGTCGAAGTTTTCGCCAAGCTATATATTCTGAGATTAATTTACTCAGGGGAGAGATTTTACTTGTAATTCAAGACAACAGCAACGAAGCAATTAAACGATTTTTAGAAGCACTAAAAGGCTCTACTTACCTTAAGTTAAACCGTCGAATGTGTGATGCACTCATAAATATTGCCAGGTGCTCAGAAAAGCTCGACAACCGTAGTGTTAAGAACGATTTGGAAAACATTTTTACCAGAGATGGTCGCCTTTTTGCTAAAAACCACCTTTTAGAGGCGGGTACAAACCCCGCTGTTGAAAAAGTTATCAAGCTACTGCACGACTTATGGGAAAGAGAAGACAATCCAACTTGGTATACTGTACGCCAAGATTTTTCTAGTCTTGCTGCCGAGATATGGCAGAAATGGCACGACAGTGCCAACCCTAAATCCAACAAAAAACACCCTATCGTAGAACAAATTGAAAATGGGAAGCTGCACACACGAATAAAATAAGAACAAACTCGTGAAAATGTTATAAACAGCTAACATAGAATAGGCAACCCCCATACTTAAAATTACTTAACAAAGGCGGTAGAAAATGGGTCGTTTAAATCCCTACTCCCTACAGATGCAGATTACCCAGATGTTTGAATCCGGGCAATCATTTTTTGCCTTAACAAAAGTACAAGATTGGTTAAAGGAGCGCAATCAAAACCCAGCAGACTACGAAATTATATTCCATAAAAAACCTGCTCCTCCAGGTTCCGGAAAAGTAATGGTTGTAGAAATAGAACTGCGTCGTAGAGACGGACAACCCACAGAAGCTTGGTTGCAGGAGCAAGCAAATTTACACGCTTGATAAAAGGTTATCACAAGGTTCGTAGTAGCGCTTTAGCGCATCTTTCTTACACCTAAAAGCATTATCCATAGAGAATACAACAGCGTGAAGCTTTTGGGAGCAAATAATATTGACTTTCAACACTTGATATAAGAAGCGCTAAAGCGCTACTACGAACCTTTTAAACTAATATTTATATTTAATTCATATTAAGTTAATTAATTTTACAGAAAGTTTGTCTTTGCGAATACGGAAAAATATTTGTTGCTATTGAAGCATTTAATAGTCGTCTTAAAAACGTAATTAAATGAAATCTTCGCGTTTCTGGATATTTGCTTGTTGGGCTTATCTTGGATTTTTAATGTTTGTTAGTATTTCCGCATATTTAAAACTTCTCCCCACAGAATTATCACTATTTCCTCATTACGATACTGTTCTTCATTTCTTATTAGTCGGACTTGCAGCATTTTTTACTCATCTCGCTCTGAAAAAAAGAAAAGTAACTTTATTAAATATTCCCATACCACTAGCAGGTCTTCTTGCTTTCGGTGGACGTACAATTGATGAGACTATTCAAATATTCACACCTTCTCGTAGCTTTGATTTGCTTGACCTTGGTGCTGACTTATGCGGTATTATCTTGTTTCTTTACTTAGCTGAAAAGGTATCTATCAAAAAAGCGTCAGATACTCAAAGTTAAAAAAAACTGTATATACCTTCGTCAGTCGTAAATATTACATAAATACCACTTATCCAAAGTTCTCCCCCCTTCCCTTGCAGGGAAGGGGGGTAGGGGGGTTAGGTCTCTTTGTATAAGTAGGTGGGTGGAAATAAACCACACTTGGGGTTTTCCGGTTAAGACCGCTAAAGGCTTACTGTGAAAGGATTATATCAAGTTTACATTTCGTTACATAGCGGTAAATTTTTCCGTTCACCTACTTAACTGAAATAATAAATTTAAATAAATCTAAAATCACAGACTGTTATTTATAACCAGAAAAATATTTTTGCTTCTGGCACAATACAACAAAAATTCATTGTATTTTCAGTGACTTATTCATACTGGAAAAAATTATTGCTCAACAGCTATCTACTCAACCGCGCACTTTAAGGAGAAACGATGAATATCAAGCTTTTATCAAAGCCTGCACATCGAAGGTTGATTGGATTAGTAGTTGCTGCTACTACTTTTGTTGGTGGAATCTCTGTGTATGCGATTTTTCGTTTTGGGCTATTAGATGAAAATTTTTCATCAAAGCCAACACAAGCTGCAACAACTGTTAAAAAAGTTACCGCTTTAGCGCGACTAGTACCAGAAGCCGAAGTGATTCGTCTTTCACCTCCGCTGGTATTAGACGGTGACCGTATTTCCGAGTTGCTCGTAAAAGAGGGGGACAAAGTAAAGAAAGGACAAATTGTAGCAATTCTCGATTCCAGAGAACGTCTACAAGTTGTATTACAAGAAGCACAAAAAAAAATGAAGTTAGTGCAAGCAAAAATAGCCCAAGTAAAAGCTGGTAATTCATTAGGTGAGATTGAGGCACAGAAAGCAAATATTGAACGTATAGAAGCACAATTGCAAGGTGACAAGGTAGTGCAATTAGCAAATATTAGGGAATTACAAGCTCAATTACAAAATTTTGTTGCAGAATATCAACGCTACCGACAATTACTGCAAGAAGGTGCAATTTCTTACTCAATGCTAGATTCTAAGCGCTTAAATGTAGAAACCGTCACACAACAATTAAGCGCAGCCGAAGCAGTTCTTCAGCGAATTGAGATTACAGGTAAACAAGAAACCAATCAAGCGAGAGGAAACTTGAGAAAAATTACGGAAGTAAGACCGATAGATATAGAAGTGGGAGAAGCAGAATTAGAAGCGGCAAAAGCCACAGTAAAAAAGGCACAAACAGATTTAAATATGACTTATTTACGCGCTCCCAAAACCGGACAAATATTAAAAATACACACACACGATGGAGAAAAGATAGGAGCAGAAGGTGTAGCAGATATAGCACAAACCGACCAAATGATGGCAGTCGCAGAAATTTATCAAACCGATATTAACAAAATAAAAGTAGGACAAAAAGCAGTTATTACCAGTCAAGCTTTCCCCGAAAAATTACAGGGAGAAGTAGAACAAATAGGACTAATGGTAGACCGACAAAATATATTTAGTAATCGTCCAGGAGAAAACTTTGACCGTCGCGTAGTATCCGTAAAAATTCGTCTCACACCAGAAGACAGCAAGCGAGTATCAGGTTTAACAAATTTACAAGTAATAACAGCAATCTACCTTTAATATAACTCCCTACTCCCCACTCCCCACTCCCCACTCCCCATGTTCCGTAAATTATTCAACAGAACTCCATTAGCATGGCAACAGTTAAGGCGAGAAAAAAATCGACTACTGGTAGCATTAGCGGGTATTGCCTTTGCTGACATCTTAATGTTTGCCCAAATGGGATTTGAAGCTTCATTATTTGAAAGTTCAATGGCTCCCCAAAGAAGTTTAAATAGTGATTTAGTACTAGTTAACCCTCATTTTGAGACTGTATTTGCTATCAAAAGTTTTGATAAAAATAGGTTGTACCAAGCTCTAGCTTTTGATGGAGTGGAATCAGTTAGTCCTTTACGTATAGCACTAGGAAATTGGAAAAATCCCCAAACAGGTCGTAGTCAAACAATATTAGTGTTTGGTACAGACCCAGCTACCCAAGCATTTAGGTTTCCGGAAGTGAAGCAGAACTTACAACAATTACAAATTCTAAACACGGCTCTATTTGATGAAGCATCTTATCCAGGTTTTGGTCCCATCACCGAACTTTTTAGAAAGCAAGGAACTGTAGAGACACAACTTAACGAGGTTAGCATACAAGTCACGGGTTTATTCATCTTAGGAGCCTCCTTTGCAGCTTATGGAAATACAATAGTCAGCGATTCCACCTTCTTGAACGTTTTCCCTGACCACAGTCCCGACCAAATACAAATTGGTTTGATAAAATTAAGCAACAATGCGAATGTTAAAAAAGTTGCAGATGAACTGAGAGCAGGCTTACCGAATGATGTGATAGTTTTAACTCGACAAGAATTTGCAGAAGCAGAAAAAAACCATTGGGGCAAAAGTACACCTATTGGCTTTATTTTTGGTATTGGTGTAATAGTTTCCTTTATTGTAGGTGGAGTAATAGTTTATCAAATCTTATACGCCGACATTTGCGACCATCTACCAGAATACGCCACTCTAAAAGCGATGGGATATAGTAACCGCTACTTTTACGCAGTTTTAGCACAAGAAGCTCTTTTACTAGCGGTGTTAGGTTACATCCCAGGGTTTTTACTGTCAGTTTGTCTATATAAACTTGCAGCCCATGCTACAATCCTACCGATTTTCATGACTGTTGAACGAGCTGTAAAAGTATTTGCTCTAACCCTAATCATGTGCTTCATCTCCGGTACGATAGCCATGCGAAAACTCAACTCTGCTGACCCTGCAGATGTTTTTTGAGGTAGAGACGCGATAAATCGCGTCTCCACCCGTTTATCGCGTCTCCACCCGTTTATCGCGTCTCCACCCGTTTATCGCGTCTCTATTGAGTAAGATTTATAAGAACTGATTTCTCAACCCTGGATTCCGTTGTATCCTATATATAGATAGATGGTTATAAAAATTGCGGGGGTAAAACTTTATGACTATTTGGGTAAATGAGCAAATAGACCCGTCTGGCATGATTTTTGCTTGTATCGCGACTCTTAGCGAATCCCATGCAAAGGATTGCCATGAATCTTTTGAAGGGAATTTAACTCAACAGCAGAAAATATCTGGTTGGGTAGCGCGTTTACGAACTGTTGAATCTTGGGATGATGTTCCGGTTAATTCTCTTAAGCTGAGTTAATTTGATTTTTAGCTAATATTCATAACCAAATTAAAAGTAATTTTCCGGAAATACTGATTTTGATGAGGATACGATAATTCATATCGTGTCCTTTATTGTATATGTATGTATTATATATATGCCCAAAAAATAGAACAATATTACTATTTATGATGAGCATTCCTCAACTTACTTATTTCCTTTTATATAAAACAGAATCAGAAAGGAACGCGGTAAAGATTAAGAAAAATTAAGCAAAATATTAAAAATTAGCAAATAGGCAAAAAATATTCAAATAAACTCTTGCAGTTACATCTGATAGATGATATTCCTGAAAGTATAAGAGATATCATTAATCTCAATATAAATTAAAAAACTTGTAAAAATAGAATAAAAATTGTGAGTTATTTCCAAGTGTACGCAGTAATTGCTGGCAGTCCGATTAACTTGCTTAACGAAGCCGGACAAGCCGTTCAGATATCGATTCATCCTCCGAGTTCGTATATCCGTGCTAATTGCGAACGGATATTACCAGATTGGAAAAACAAATCTTCTATGTGGGTGGTGATAGTCTTACAGCGCTCATGTTATCAGCTGGTAGAAAAAACTGTTGAGATAGAAGCAGAGAAGGAAAAACTGCGGGAAAAGTTTATGAGGTTTGCTTTTGATGTCACATTTAACTTGCGCGACCAAGGATATTTAACAGACTTGATTGACCCCCGTACTGGTTATCCTTTGCTTTCTTGTCCCGGAGAAAAGCCCCACGACGACACTGCTGTTGTCAAAGCTCTACTTAATTACCCCATAATTCAAAATGAGTGTCGGGTTTTAGTACATCCGGTCTGGGGGATGGCTGTGTATCCTAGCATTTTTATTTCAGAAGCACCACCTGTCATAATTGAATACTTCATCAGAAATATTGCTCCTCTGCATGGTTGGATAGGGGAGAGTTAGGAGTTTTGAGTTTTGAGTTTAGCATTAAATTGCTTTCAGGTTTCGGGATATTTCTACGTATTCCACACCTTCTATATCAGAAAGTGCTTCCGATTTTTCATAATCGATTGAACCAGAAATCACTCCAACTTCTGGCATAATATTTTCTACCGTCATACCCGCTGCTCGCAAAGAAGCGGCAACTTCTAATATTTTTTCTAAATGCTCATCATCGACAGAAATAACTATATTTATCTGAGACATGACTAATTTCCCCATTTAAAAAAACTTAGCCTCCTATCAGGTTTTGATAGGAGTTAAAAAAAGAGTGTATTAATCAAAAATTGGAGCTTGAACTAAACCAATACCAACGTCTTGGGAATTAAGGGGTAAACGCTGAGCATTTTGAATTAAAGCTGTCCAAAGTTCTCGTCCTTTTAATCCAGTGACTTGAGCATATAGTGCAGCGATACCAGCGACATGAGGGGTAGCCATACTTGTACCATTATAACGGTCATATTTTTTTGACATGGGAACGCTAGAATATACATCAACTCCAGGAGCAGCAATATCAACTTGACCACCTCGTCCAGGAGAAATTCCACCGCAAGAAAAATCGGCAATTCCTAAGTTAGAATCCAAAGCCGCAACTGCCATAATTGAGGGAGAGTTAGCCGGCATTCCAACAGGTGCAATTTTTCCTTGGCTCCGCTGACTTGAATTACCTGCTGCTGCAATAATCAAAGTTCCTCGGTTGAGCGCTCGCTTTGCAACAGTTTCATAAACGCGAGAAAAAGGTTGTCCTGGTTCTACTTCTGCACCCAGTGACATAGATATTACATGACATCCATTGGTAATAGCCCATTCCATAGCTTGGAGAATCCAACCATCCTCACCACTTCCTCTGTTGTTAAGCACTTTACCTACATAAATTTCGGCTTCGTATGCGACTCCATAACGAGGTAATTGAGTTGGATTTAGAGAACCACAAGCAGTTCCAGCGCAATGAGTGCCATGACTATTACCGTCTTGTACTTCTTCCCCAGGAACAAATGATTTAGTGTTAATGCTTCGTCCTTGAAAATCTGGGTGTTTTAGGTCTAAACCAGTATCCAAAATTGCGACTTTAATACCGCTACCATTAACACTGGAATCCAATTCGCTTACTTTTGTCGCTTGTAAACCCCAAGTAAGTTTTGATTCATCAAATTTAGTTTGAGCGTTAACGCTTCTTGTTGCTGAAGTTTGATTAGCCGCATCTACAATAGCGTGAAGATAACCCTCTGGTTCAACTATCAAAAAAGGGCTATTATCTAGACTTCTGGTGCTAACCGTTAATTGTTCTGGTGGTGCATTCACAATTGCGACACCAAGATTTTCAAAGGTAATGATATCGTTAACACTACGAGTACCAGTCATTTCACTTAACATTTGTACGCCTTCTGCTACTGCATCATCGCGTAAAACGACCAAACTTCTACCTGTTGTTCCACGCTGATTGGAATTCGTCATAGTTTTGCTTACCTTCAGTTATACTAAATTTACAAAAATTACTGATGTGTCTGTCTGTCTGTCTTTCTGTAGATGCAGTTGTTTTACTCTATTCAATTCTATATAGTTACAAGATTTGCTGTTTATGCACCTCTTAGTAGAAATTAAGGATAAAATTTCACATTTAATCTAAAATTCAGATTTATATTCAAACAAAGCTATTCTTTTCCATGAAAACTCGTCTTTATTTCAGTAATACTAGGTTATTTTTTTTACCTTTATGCCTCTTGTTACTAGTATCAGGTTGCCAGAATCAACAAAAAGTAACTCAAGATGATAAAAAATCGCCTAAGTTAGAGTCACAAAAAACACCATCTTTACCACCTTTATCTCTAGCTGAATTTAGTTCCAAGGAGGATAATTACTTCCTAGATAATCAAATATGGGGAGAATCGGGGAAAAAAGCGGATAAAGAAAATTTATTGAAAGCTATTGATTATAGTTTAGCTTATCTGAAAACTAAGGATGCGGAGGCAGCTTATCAAAACTATATAATCCCAGGAATTACGCGAGAAAGGGTAGAAAAAAGTCTAACAAGATTTCGAGAATTGGTGGTTAGTTCTAAAGATGCAAAAGAATTACAAGCCGCTGTAAATAAAGAGTTTGTATTCTATAAATCTATTGGCTCTGATAATAAAGGTTCTATTTTATTTACTGGATATTACAAACCAATTTACGCTGCTAGTCGAAAAGCGACACCAGAGTTTCGTTACCCTATTTATCGTTTACCAGATGATTTTGAATCTTGGACAAAGCCTCATCCTACTCGTTTAGAATTAGAAGGAAAAGATGCTCTACAAGCTTCAAAAGGAAAATTACGTGGATTAGAATTATTTTGGTTACGTTCGCGTATGGATGCATTTATTGCTCAAGTTCAAGGTTCTGCTGTACTGGAATTTACTGATAAGACGGAAACCACTATTAACTATGCCGGAAATACTGAGCATGATTATGTCAGTTTAGGTAAAGAGTTAATCAAGGATGGAAAATTAGAACAAGAAGGTATCACGCTAGAAAAAGTTATAGGTTATTTAGAAAAAAATCCCGAAGCGCAAAATATTTATTTACCTCGTAATCCTAGATTTATCTTTTTTAAAGATACTAAAGGTGCTCCTGCTAGTGGAAGTCTCAGCGTACCAATCACGCAAGAACGGTCAATTGCTACAGATAAATCACTTATGCCTCCTGGTGCCCTGGCATTAATTCGTGCTCCTTTTCCTTTTATTAATAAAGGAAAAATAGAACAACGTCTTGTTAGTCGTTATGTTCTTGACCAAGATACGGGGGGTGCTATTAAAAGTCCCGGACGAGTTGATTACTATATGGGGGTTGGAAAGGAAGCTGGAGACCGTGCTGGGGGGATTGTTAATAAGGGTACACTTTACTATATCTTGCTAAAACCAGAAAAATAAATATCTCTCCCTCTTGTGGGGTGGGCATCCTTGCCCGCCCAGTGTATAAGTTATGTTAGTGACCCATTATATAAGTAATTAATTTAAGATTATACGAACCGCCAAGGAGCCAAGGGAGCCAAGAGAAGGGTTTTAACGTACCTTCATTTTGCATCAGTAAATATTCTTAATTGTTATTACAGAAGACAAAATACATTCAGCAGGAATAAAGTTGAATGAAGAATAAAACTTTCTTTAAAACCCCAGTCAGCAATTAGCAATTCTCCATTAGCCATTAGCAATATTCTTAACTTGAAGTATGAAAGGTGTTTTAATATTTATAGTTGTCATAATCGCGACTGTTGCAGTTATTTTTACCACTTGTTACAACAATTTGGTCAAGTATCGCAACCGCTACAAAAATGCTTACTCGCAAATTGATATTCAGTTACAGCGTCGCTATGACTTAATCCCGAATTTGGTGGAAACTGCCAAAGGCTATATGAAGCACGAGCGAGAAACTTTAGAGGCTGTTATTGCTGCTCGTAATTCTGCAATTAATGCTAGCTCCAATGCTGCTAAAAATCCTGGTGACCCACAAGTTATGGAAGTATTGGGTAATGCTGAAGCTGCACTCACTGGTACATTGAATCACTTGTTGGTGCTTTCGGAATCTTATCCAGAATTGAAAGCTGACCAAACTATGTCTAGGGTGATGGAAGAATTATCTTCTACTGAAAACCGTATTGCTTTTGCTCGTCAAGCTTTTAATGATGCAGTCACGCTTTATAATACTAATTGTGAAGCTTTTCCTAGTAATTTGATTGCTAATGCTTTTAATTTTACTATAGCAAAATTGTTAGAAGAAGCGCCAGCAGAAGTCAGAAATGTTCCCCGCGTATCTTTCTAAGATGATAAAGGGAGGAGTATCAGAAAGCTTTACTCATTTGGGAACAGTAGGATGAATTTTTTTGAAAATCAGGATAGAGCACGCCGAAATTCACAACAATTAACGTGGCTGTTTATCCTGTCGATAATAGTTATCATCTTAGCAATTTATGCTGCCACGATATTAATACTTGGTGTACGCTTTGGGTTCTCGTGGCATCCTGGATTATTTGTTATCATCGCCACCATTACAACAATTATCATTTCTCTTGCTTCTTTATACAAAATATCTGTTCTTCGTAAGGGTGGATGGGTAATTGCTGAAGAGTTAGGTGGACAACTTTTACTATCAGAAATGGCCAATGAACAAGAACGACAATTGTTGAACATTGTTGAAGAAATGGCTATTGCTGCTGGTATTCCCGTTCCTGAAGTGTATCTTCTCGGTGGAGAGTCTAGTATTAATGCTTTTGCTGCTGGGTTTACTCCGAATGATGCTGCTATTGGTGTAACTCGTGGTTGTTTGGAACATCTCAACCGTGATGAATTGCAGGGGGTGATTGGTCATGAGTTCAGTCACATTCTTAATGGAGATATGCGGCTGAATATACGCTTAATGGGTTTACTTCATGGAATTTTATTTATTTATTTGACTGGAGAATTTTTTCTAGATATTAGAAGCAGTCGTAGCAAAGGCTTTTATCAGGTCGTGTTTGGCTTAGCACTAATGTCAATTGGTAGTATTGGCTTACTTTGTGGTCGTCTGATAAAAGCTGCTGTATCCCGTCAGAGGGAATTTTTAGCTGATGCTTCTGCGGTACAGTTCACACGGAATGCTGATGGTATTGCTGGAGCATTGCAAAAACTACAAAAAATGGACTCGCGTTTGCTTTCTTCTCGTGCGGAAGCTGCTAGTCATATGTTTTTTGGTAATGTGTTGAATATTTATTTTTGGGAAAATTTGTTTGCTACCCATCCACCTTTAGGAGAAAGGGTTCGTCGGATTCGAGGATTAAAGCCAAGCAAATTACCTAATCAAGCAGGTGTTCAAGGTGGAGTACATAACCCTGATTCTCTAGCGATGGGTTTTGCTAATGGGGGTTCAGTTACAGCTGAAAAAGTGGTCTCCCAAGTAGGAACTGTGGCTCCACAGCATTATGCTCAAGCTCAAGCTCTGTTAGCAAAATTACCCGAGTCTTTACGATTGGGTGTTAGAGAGACACAAACTGCGATGACGATAGCTTTTGCTTTAATGTTAGATACTACAGAAGCTGATGTCACTAAGCGTCAAATTGATTGGCTGCGACAAGTGCAGCCGGAAGATATAGTTGAAAATACTTTATTGCTAAGTAGCGAAATTACTAATCTAGATACTTCTATTCGTTTACCGCTTGTCGATTTGATGATACCAGCCCTACGTAAACTTTCGCCTATTGATTGTCAGCGGTTATGTAAATGTACTCAAGGTTTAGTCAAAGCTGGTGGACGCTCCTCAATTTGGCAGTTTGTTTTGCAATTAGTATTGTGGCATCGTCTCCAGCCTGTAATGAATCCTGATTTGGTAACAGAGGTACAGTTTACTAATATTGAACAAATTTGGTCGGATTGTATATTGCTACTGTCGGCTATTGCTAAAGTCGGACAATCTGAACCTGGAGCTATTGATTACGCTTTTCGTTCTGGTGTTTTTAGACTTCCGGGTGTGGGACAACTACAACAACCGCAAGCTCCCGTTAATTTTAATTTAGTTGATATTAATAAAAGCATAGAGCACCTTCGTCTTGCTAGCCCTAAACTTAAACAGGCAATTGTTGATGCTTGTGCCCACACTGTGCTGATGGACAACAAGGTTACTCCCAACGAAGCGGATTTGTTGCGAGCAATAGCAATGACCTTAGATTGTCCCATACCTCCATTTTTGAATAAAAGAACTTAATTAAAAAGTATATATACAGTTTATATCTAGCAATCATACATAATAACGGTATATTTAGTTAAATGTAATACATACATCTAGCCGTTTCGTTTTTCAAAGTGTACAATCAGCATTTATATACCCTCTAGATTTTACGCTAAACAAATGTATTAAATTTTACATATGCTTATCATAATTAAAATTGATTTTCGCGAACAAAAGTTCATACAATAACGACCGGATAAATAGTTGATAAAATTGAATGCTATATAATAGCATAAAAATATTTTCACGAGGGTTATACAGCTGTGCAGGATGATTTACGGGGCTTAGATATTAGTCGTCAAGAACTGCAGAGGTTGACTGATTTGCCTATTAATGAAGCACGTCCAATCTTGAGTAATCCAATAAAGAGATTGGTAAGGCAAATTGTTGAAAAAGTCAAAGGGCCAGAAGGAGCAACTGTAGTATTTTTGAGTTTGAGTGGATTAGTTGGTAGTTACATTATTATAGATGTTATTGCTAAATTTTTTATTACACCACTCAAGTCAATTCCGTCATTTTTATTATTAATAATACTATGTGTTACTGGATTTTATGTAACTAAAACTTCATTGTATTTAATTTGGGAAAAACGGCGGAAAATAGTTAGAGAGAATATGAATCCCTCCTTAGATATTCTTTTACAAGATGTCGAAAGGTTCAATTCTGTAATTAAAGCAATAGAAATTAACGACCAAATAGAAGCAGCAGGTAACCCAGAAGTTAGCTTAAAAGAAAGGAGAAAAGTTATTGATGCTTTAAAACTTACCAAAGCTGATTTAATTCGAGCTTTAAAAACCGAAAGAATTTTGCGAGAAAATAAAAATTTTATTATTAGTAACACGGAATTATTTACCAATAATTTAGCAGCCTTAACCGCAATGCAAGTGAACGAACAAGCGAGTGAGCATGGTAGATTGTTAAATGAAGCGCTACAAATAGCCTTAGACGTACAATACGAAATGAAAAACCTGCAAAGTCAGCATTAAATGAAGGTTTCTTCCTTCTTGCCTTTTACTCCTTGCCTCATTGATTAAGTGTTAAATTAAAAATTAAATAATGCAGAAGCTATAGCTCCCCACTGGCATGGATTGGAAGGAAATCTCTCGTAACTGGGTACTTGTACCTCGCAACCCCATTGGTATCATTCATTTCCTCGGAGGTGCATTTGTTGCAACTGCGCCTCATATTACTTATCGCTTGTTACTAGAACATCTCGCTGAAAAAGGCTATGTAGTTGTTGCAACACCTTTTGTTAATACACTAGACCATACGGAAATCGCAAAAACCGTATTGTTGAACTTTGACCGTGTTATGGAACGATTGTACGAGTATTCCCTGATACGAAGACAATACTTACCCATCTATGGAGTGGGACATAGCATGGGTTGTAAGCTGCACTTGCTGATTGGCAGTTTATTTGAGGTAGAACGAGCAGGTAATATTCTTATTTCGTTTAATAACTATGCAGCTAAAGAAGCTATTCCCTTAGTGGAACAGCTTAACACTACAGTGAACATAGAATTTACCCCAACGCCACAGGAAACTAATAGACTGGTACAAGAAAACTATAAAGTTCGTCGTAACCTATTGATTCAATTTTCTAACGACACTATCGACCAATCAACGGCCTTAAGTCGAATATTACTAGCACGCTTTCCGGGAATGGTAACAGCGCAAACCCTAACGGGAACTCACGTGACACCCTTGGGTCAAGATATCAAGTGGCAAGCTGGAAATGAGTTTAACCCCTTAGACGCATTGGGGCAATGGTTCAAACAAGAAGTCTACCGTGACTTGAACCAACTTAAACGCACCATGTCATTGTGGTTGAACCCGCTTTCTGGGTCATAATGCGAGTGGGGAATGGGGATTAGCTATTAATTATTAATAACTGGTTAGCGCTGTTGTATATGTTTAAAATTCTCGTAATTGATGACGACCATGCGGTGCAAATACTACTCAAAAGAATGTTAGAAAGACAGGGCTATAAAGTTGTGTCTGCTAGTAATGGAGAAGAAGGAATTGCCAAAACACTTGCTTATCGTCCGGCACTAATTATTTGTGATTGGATGATGCCTGTAATTGATGGGTTAGAAGTTTGCCGTCGTGTTAAACAAAATCCTGAATTATCTACAACTTTTTTTATTTTATTGACATCCTTGGACTCAATTGCCGACCGTGTAAAAGGTTTGGATGCTGGGGCTGATGATTTTATTACTAAGCCAATTGAAAAAAATGAATTACAAGCAAGGGTAAGAGCGGGTTTGCGATTACACCAACTCAGCAAAGATTTGCAAACTCAAAAGCAAATTTTGGAAACAGAATTTGCTGAAGCTGCTGAGTATGTGCGCTCACTTTTACCTTTACCAATGAAGGAACCGTTTACTATTAATTCCCGTTTTATACCCTCACGAAAATTAGGTGGTGATTGTTTTGATTACTATTGGTTAGACCCTAATTATTTAGTAATTTATTTGCTTGATACTGCCGGACATGGATTACGAGCAACTCTTCCTTCAATTTCGGTACTAAATTTACTTCGTTCTCGCGCTCTCAAAACTTTAAATTATTATAAACCAAGTGATGTTTTGAAAGCGTTAAACGAGACATTTCAAATGACATATCAAAATGATAAATATTTTACAATTTGGTATGGTGTTTATAATAGAGTAACGCGAGAGTTAATTTATGCTAGCGCTGGACATCCCCCAGCGGTATTAATATCCCCATTAATATCTCCAAAATCTCATATTTCTACTGAGATTAAACAACTTAGAACTCCTGGAATGCCTGTTGGTATGTTCCCAGAAGCGAAGTATGTTGACGAATTTTGTAAAATAGAGAAAAAAAGCACTCTTTATATTTTTAGTGATGGTGCATATGAAATTACTAAGCCAGATGGTACACTTTGGACTTTAGATGCTTTTATTAAGATGCTGAGTCGGTTACAGCATCCAGGTAATTCTCAAATCGAACAATTACTAAATCACCTCATCACTTTAAACTCCAAAGATATTTTTGATGATGATTTATCGATACTGCAAATGATTTTTGATTAGATTGTTGATAGTATAGTTTTATTAAATTCTTCTTGATTATCAAATATTTCAAACACTTTATCCATTCCTGTTAGCTCAAATAATATTCTTACTTGCTCGTTTATCGAACAAACAACTAGTTTACTGTCTGCTGCTCGCAAGGCTTTAAATGCTAACACCAAAGCTCCCAACCCTGAGCTATCCATAAAAGTCACATCTTTAAAATCAACTAAAACAACCTTTGTTCCATCTTCTAAAAGTCCAGCGACTTCTTCCCGAAATTCTTGTGATTTCGTAGCATCTAATTTTCCGCTAGGTTGCATAATTTTGACTGTATGCATCATAATTTCTGTTGTCGATATTAATGTAAATGTTTATACCGTTCCATTATATACCAATCATATTTCATCGTAATTCCCAACTACTAATTAGCAAATCTTAACTTAAAACATCCAAGTTGATTTTTCTCTGACGGAGGGGAATAGTAATAACAAAAGAAGACCCTTGAGGTGTTTGGGAGAAGCATTGCAGCGAACCACCATGTCGTTCTGTAATAATTTGATAGCTAATAGAAAGTCCCATCCCTGTACCTTTACCGATAGGTTTAGTAGTAAAAAAAGGGTCAAAAATTCGTTGTTTTATTTTTTCAGATATTCCCAAACCGTTATCTGTAATACAAATCTGCACTTGATTTTTCTCGACAGCTTTTGTGCTAATTGTGATTTGTGGTTTATCGATTAGTTCGCTTTTGCTGGATAATGAGGAATTAGAAAAAACTATTGCTTCTTCCAAAGCATCAATTCCATTGGTCAAAATATTCATAAAAACCTGATTGAGTTGTCCTGCGTAGCATTCCACTAATGGTAAATTTCCATATTTTTTAATAACCTCTATTTCCGGACGTGCGGGTGTTTGTTTGAGACGATGTTCAATAATCATCAGCGTACTTTCAATACCCTCATGGATATTAACTTCTTTCATATCAGCCTCATCCATACGAGAAAAAGTTCTTAGCCCTACAACAATTTCACGAATACGCTGTGTTCCTGCTTTCATAGACTGGAGTAATTTTGGCAAGTCTTGTATGACAAAATCTAGGTCAATTTCTTCAGCGAAAGTCTGAATTTCTGTTGCTGGCTGAGGGTAATATTTTTGGTAAAGTTGCACCAAAGTCAATAAATCTTGAGTGAAGCCATGAGCGTGGTTGAGATTACCATAAATAAAGTTTGTGGGGTTATTAATTTCATGAGCTACACCTGCAACTAGCTGTCCCAGGCTAGACATTTTCTCTGTTTGAATTAACTGCATTTGTGCCTGTTGTAGTTCCGCAAGGGTAGACTTAAGTTCTGCTTCTGCTTGTTTACTTACCGTAATATCACGGGCAATAGATGATATCAATTCAATTTTGCCAACCTCCGATTTATGAACCATGATTACCTGAGAAACTGGTATCTCAGTTCCATCAAGACGCTTTAAAGCAGTTTCAGCTTTCCAGATACCTTTATCAAATAGTTTAGACATTTCCCGCTTAATAGTTGGTCTCATACTATCGGGAACAGCTACCATAAAATGAGTTTTGCTAATATCTTCTTCTTCACTCATACCCATCATGCGGCGTCCAGCACGGTTCATATAAATGTAGTTTCCTTCTGGATTGAATATCGCTACGCAATCACTAGTAGCTTCTAATATTGTGACTAGATTAGCTTGTTTTTTCTCAGCCTTTTTGCGAGCTGTGATATCTAACCCCATCGAGGCAACACTAATCACCTCACCTTCTCCAGCTACTAGTTGTGTGTTATACCACTCGCAAATAATTGTCTTACCGTCTTTAGTAATGTTTTCATTAATATTCCAATTGTTACTTGATTGTGTTAATAGTTCTTCCAGCACTTGATTCACATTCTCTCTTGCACTCTCAGGTACTAAAAAGCTAAAATTCTGCCCCAAAACTTCGCTTTGACTATAACCAAAGATTTTCTCTGCTGCTGGGTTCCACAGTTGAATTTCGTAATTAGAGTTCCATTCAATAATTGCTAATGGTACATTTTGAATCAACAATTCCAATTTTTGTTGAGAAGCAGCTAATTCATTTGTACGCTCTTGTACAGATTTTTCCATCTGAGCATAAGCTACAGTCAAAGCCTCTTCTGCTTGTTTTCGTCTAGTTACATCTACTAATAACCCATACCACGCAATCGAACCGTTCGCTTGCTTTTCCGGACGCGATTCACCTCGCAGCCATTTAATTTCCCCATTTGGCAAAATAATTCGTCCCTCCCAGTTCCAAGGTTCAAGAGTTTGGGCTGAAACTACTATGGATTGATGAAAAGCTTCTCGCTCCTCAGGGTGGCAAACCATAATTATTGAGGTGGGGTCTGCTTGGATTACCTCTGGTTTCAATCCGTATAATTCATAACATCCGGAACTGACATAGGGCATAGTAAAAGAGCCATCAGGATGCATGACAAAGTGATACAGCATACCAGGTGCATTTGCTGATATTTTTTGTATTTTAGCCTCACTTTTACGCAAAGCCTCTTCCGTGATTTTACGCTCAGTTATATCTCTAATTACACCAACTAAGAATTGATTCCCAGTTTCATCCGTAAATACAGATTTTTTGGCTGCAATTAAATTTGTGATGTCAAAAGCGTCGGTAAGATATTCCTCGTGTTCGCAAGAAATACCGCTAGTAAAAATGAGTTCATCTTTTTCCCAAAGCTCATCAGCTTCGGCTTTAGAGAAAAAATCGCTATCTGATTTACCGATTAATTCTTCTCGGTCACGCCCCATTAAGTCACAAAATGCATTATTAAATAACACCCAACGGTGCTGACGGTCTTTGATAAATATGGGGTCAGAAATTGCGTTGATAATTTGGAATAAAAACGTAACAGAAAAGTTTCCTAATTGCTGTGGATAATCGCTTTGAACTACTTGTAGCTTAGGTAGAGACTCTAGTATTGTTTTGTCCATGTTCATGCCCAGCCCTGTTAAAATATGGTTTAAATGGTCTTTTATAATGGATACAAGCACTTAAGTAATTTGCAAACGCTTGCTACAATAGCTACGTGATTGTGCTTAAGCTTCCTTCTGCTACTTTAGCATTCCCAAGCTTTATAAGTTTTTAACAGGCCAGGTCATAAGTTGTGGTCATTACTTACTTAGAAGAACAATTCAGTAAATGCGTACTGCAAAACAGCCCATCTCGTAGGATGGGGGAGCAATGCGATTTTGTTAGATTAGCCCAAATTGCAAACGACTATATTCAAATCTTTATTGGTAATAATAATCTAAAAAATAATGATGAATAGGCTTTAGATAGGATATAGCTTGGCTATATTCTAGGCGTGATTATTATTGCGCTAACAAATATCCATACCTGGACATATTGACATTTCTGTTAGTTTGAAGTGATATATCCAGATATAATTTGAAGCGATAACATAATATTTTTTGTTCACAAAATAAGGATAGGATTCCCTTTAAGCAATAGTTTAAAAAAGGGAAGTGCCTACCGATGATTAAAAATATATATTCTAATTTAGATTTAAATAAATCTTTGAGAATTTTTCAAGAAAACGTACGAAACTTTTAGAATTAGAAAATATCAAGGAATGGGATGGAAGAACACGGTTAGCTCGTGAACAAAGAATAGACGCAGTGCTTGAATGATACTTTAATTCTTGACTATTTTGACTAAATTTCTGACTTCACACTCAGCGCTCCTATTTGTTGATGTGATAGTACTTCTTTTAAATGGTCTGCAAGCCGAATTGCCAGAGCTACAATTGTAAGGGTCGGATTAGCAAACCCGCCTGTCGGAAAAACAGAGCTACCAGCGATAAACAAGTTAGAGATGCTATGAATTTTAGAATTTTGGTCAACAACACCCTGACGGGGGTCATCATGCATACGTGTTGTTCCCATGTGATGGTGTGTACCAGGATGAAGTAGTACTGGCTGTTCTCCGTTTCGTTCAACTAGAAGCTCACCAATGCCAGCACTCTTCAATTCCTCCTTGAGAATTTCTTGTGTTCGCTTGATAGTTCGGATATCAATATCATTCCATTGCCAGTGCAATTTTACTTTTTGGCGACCAAGACTATCGCAATCTGTACTTAGTGTAATTCTATTATTTGGGTCGGGGGCTTGTTCTGTTTGGTGCAATACTTCAAACTCGCTAAATCTTCGTTCAACACCTTTGATATATGACCAACCACCCCAAGCAAGACTAGGTAATAATGGTTCCTTTTTGAACAATGTTCCATGAGCAGCACTCAACATATAGTCAAAACCGTTAGCAATATTCGCTAAGTGCTTGAAAACATCTTTACGTGCTTCAGAATTTTGAACAAGCGCTTTGAAAGAATTTATAGCTTTAAGGTGACGCCATTTTGGGGTGGGAAATAGCAACGCGCTGATGTTCAGTAGTTGTTCGCGATGCATTGCAGCTTCTGTTAAGCCGAGTCTACCCATTACTGGTGTATTATGAACCCGTCGCAAATCATATAAAGCTGTTTTTTTGAAAATATCTGGGCTAGAAGGAATCAACCGACCACACCTAACTAAAGGATGATCCATGAAGAATCTGCCTACTAAATCATTTTGATTACCTAAGCCAGATGTTTGTACCTTATTCGATAGCAATAATAGTCGGGCATTCTCAATTCCACCTGTAGCAAGGATAAACACCTTGGCGCTAACCCAAAATTGTTTGCCTGACAAAGAAGCTACTCGCAAACGGGTTACAGTTTTTACAGTTTCATTTGTTTCAATTTCCACCAAGCTAGCGTGAAGATAAGTACTAATATTACTAGCTCGATTAATCTGATAACGATAATCATCCGTGAACACAGCACGCGGTCCGAATTGAAACATGCTGGTAGTAACGTTCTTGGTTAAAGGTAATGTGGGTGTTTGCGGATTGCTCCAAGTTTCTGCATCATAAGTAAAAGGTCTTAGCTGACATATTTTATGGGCACGCTCATAGAAGGGAGCAAGATGAGATAGTGAAAAAGGCCAACCACTATATGGCAACCAGTCTCGTTTCTGGAAATCTATATTATCGAGTGGTACATATCTAACACCAATCTGGTTTTCACCGATTCTAATTTTCCAACTATTTGCTGTACCGCCAAGTTGCAGGCGCCGTGAGTCGTCTAAAGTGCCAAAAAGGTTTCCCGAACTTTCACCACTCAAAAGTGACTGAGTATTCTTGTCGTAAGATAACCCACCACTTTCTAAAACACAAACTCGGAAATTTGTACCGATAAATTCACTAGCTAAAGTTATACCAGCAGGTCCGGCACCAACTATACAGATATCCGTTTCAATAGTTTCGTTTGGAGCTAATGTACGTGAATCAATTAGCATTATTAATTACCTGTAAATTTGAATTGAAGCGTAATTAAAGGATTATGTCAATCAGCTTAGAACAAGCTGTGACTCATGATTGTCCAAAGCTGATATACTTACAATTTGAGCTAATTTCTGAAGAGTAGCTTTGCGTGCTTGTATTTGAGGAGTCATTTCTAATCCTATTGTTTCAAGAATTTTCTCCCAACGATAAACCCAATCATGTCTAAGTAAAGAATTTATAATATTATCTTTACGATTTTTTTCACAGATATCGATTTGTTGATTTAACTCACTTATAACATTAGCAATGTTAGAGCAATCAAAAGGAATTTCGATTACAGCATTCGACCAATTAAAGTTTTGTGTAAAAGCTGTACATTTGGGAGGTACACCTAGCATTATAGTTCCCCCTGCTGCTCCTTCATAAAAACGTGGGCCTACCTCCTCTTGAGGATTACTGTTACCAGTTAAATCAAATTTTGCTTTGTTCACTATCATGTAGTGACTTCTTTTGAGAAAGTTAGTATATAGACTGCGATGATTTTTGTAATCAGACATATATAAGTCTTGGATAGTGTCGTGAATATAAAATAGATTTTTATACTTTACTAAATCCAACAAAGCATCATGAGTAACTGCGGAGCGGCGTCCAATATTCAATACATCAACACATCGCTCCGTAGGATTAGGATAAGGGCAAAACTTGATAGCGTCAACACCATATGGTAGCGAATGGCAAGGGCGTCGGACGATATCAGCGACTCGATGAATACTACCATCAAAATTGAGAAAAATATAATCGAAATCTTCTAAAACTCGTAGTTGTGCTAACCAATTATCAATGTCTTTTGCCCAAAGCTCATCTAACCAACATACAGCATAACGACACGATTGGCGCCAGCCTTTGATAGAGTTTAAAACCAAAACATCCTGAATTGACTGGCAAAAAAAGAAAAATAAATCGTAATTTTTATTTACTTTAATACTTTGATTAACTAATGATTGAATGTATTTGCCATTTTTTAGAAGCTTTACTGTATGATTAGCTAATTGATTAGTAAATTTAAAAAAATTAGGATTGAATTTTGGTGCAATTACATCAACCGTATCACAGTCTTGTATTACATCCTCAAGCTCGTAAACTGCTCCACGAGAAACATGGTATTTCAAATTACGCATCGACAACAATAAAACTCGCGAATTTTCGCTAGTCGCAGATATCTTTGATAACATAGAAATATTTATCTTGTTACATGCCAATCGCAGATGCAAAAAATATGAACATTTAAACTGTTAACACAGAGCATTTTATAGAGGAATGAACCGTACTACACTTCATCAAGTATGTACAAGCCCTACATTGTTTTTATCCAAAATACATTGGTTATATAAAAATGCTGTTTTTTTACATCTTACATCACTATACCTGTGAAACCTCAGAGGTGGGTAAAGAATTTGTAAATCCTTTTCAAGTAAATTATAAAGTTTTTACCGAGGTTGTGATTGTACTGTCAAAACTTTTAGGTTGTTCACAGGGGGAAGAGATAATAGCGCTACTTGCTGGTTGCTAGAACGGCATTGAGCGTAAACTTTTTTTTTATTTTCAAAAAGATAAATTTTGGGTGCGGACTAATTTTATTTTTGTCATATAAAGTATTACCAGCTTACGTATTGACTATTGCTGCTCACTGGATTTTTGGATAATCTAACAAAATCGTATTGCTCCCTAGGATGGGTTAAGCGCAAAAAACTCCAATTAATTAGATTTATTTTTAGATAAGCTACACATCCCGTGAATACCAATAGCTGAAATCGTAAATCCTAGTAAAACTCCCATTCCTTCTGCAAAACAATTAATTCGATGCCTATTTTCCGCTGCAGAAGCTATATATAAATCACTCAGGCTAGGGGACGAAGATTTAGCTATTTTCATGAAATTACGGTGACTTGCATCTAGAGTTGCCCATTCTGGAAATAGATAATAAGTATTAATTCCAGCAAATCCGAAACCTGGTAAAACAACTAAAATAAAAAGAATTAAAGAACGAATGTTCATATTACACTATAGTTATAACTAAATAAGTGTAACTCATAATAAGTTGATGGAGATTTAAAAATGGTATATCCACAAGCTCCTTGGATTCTTAAAGGTTACGCAGTTGCCACTCTGGAATTTGTCGATATTGAAAAAGTACGCTTTTTAATACCTAAAGAATTTAAAATAGTCTCTATACTACCAGGGAAAACTATCGGCTGTGTTTACTTATCTTATTATTCTTCTGGCTCCGTATTGGAATACAGCGAGTTGATTGTTGCTCCCGCTTTAGTGAGTTACGAGGGCAAAGTTGGAGGTTGGGTTTCTCATATTTATGTAGATAGTGCCGATTCTGTCGCTGGTGGTCGCGAAATTTGGGGACTACCTAAGGAGTTAGCAGAGTTTAGTTGGGAAAATAATGAACGTGTCACTGTACAGCAAGGTAATAAAAAACTTTGTAGCCTTGGTTATCAAAAGCAAAGTTTGACATTGCGACCCCCGCAAATCACAGTATCCGGTTTCAGTACAATGGGAACAGATTTGCTAATGTTCCCTGCTAAATTTTCGTCCAGTTTGGGTTTTGTTGGTTCAAAATTAGAAATCCCTGCCGAAAGCCCTTTTGCTGAGCTAGCTTTGGGTAAACCTTTTTTGACCGTGGGTTGCCAAGCTTTGGGTTTGTCGGTTGATGCACCAAAAGTTATCGGACAGAGATTATAGCGTTTTCCGGTCTGGTGTGAAGTGCATTAGGCCGGGGTGGGTAAGGAAGGATGCCCACCCCACAAGATTTTTACTAATTGGTCTCCTTTTATAATCCTAACAATTCGCAATAATTTCAGAAACCGTATTGGTTGCTAATATTTCCATTGTTTCTCGACTAATCGATGGTTCGGAATACATAAAATTTAAAGTCATTTTTTGTTGAAATGTTGTAACCGCAACCCCAAAAATACCTCCAAAAATCGCTTGTGATGGTACAAAACTAATCTCTTCTAGTTGCAATGAACCGTAATCACTTTTGATATCGACTTGACCAATATTTGTAACAACTACGGTCATTGGCGTTTTATTTGGAAGAGCTAGGAAAAAATCATAAATTATCTTAGATACTAATACAATACTGAAAATATCTTTGTTTGTTAAAGCTAATTCTAACTGTTGTTTCACTTCTCGTGCTAAATTCCAGAAAGATATATTATTTAATTTTAAAGTATGAAATGAGCAAATCCCTGAAGTTAATAAGCCTAAATGTTCGTGATTAATTTTTGGTGTTAAACGTTTTCGTAAATCAATAGCCGAGCTACAACTAACATCTAAGTTAATTTCATCTCCTTCACTTATTTTTTTTGCCGCTGTCAACAGCATCGCAGCACACAAGGCTCCTTGTACAGTAGTCTTTTCCTTTCTACATAATTCTACTAATTGCGCGGTTTTCTCTTCATTTAATTTTCTTTGAACAATACCACAGCGGCGTGATTCAATAGGTGCATATTTTTCAAATTTCAATGTTTTACAAGGATGTGAACCCACTTTAAATGCAAATTTTAAAAGAAATAAAATACTTTTTATTTTAGCTACATAGCCTTGCATTACTTTTGGCATTAATTGTGTAATCGGTGGGATAGGGAATAAAACTTGAATATTATCATTATCTAGCTTACCATCAATACTTTGATGGCAATATTTTAAAATTTCGGAGTGTAATGCAATAGATGATAATCCATCAGATATTGCATGATGTATTGTGGTTATTAAATAATTCATCCTTTCGCTATTAATAGTAATTAATACAGCCCTTACAAGGCATTTTTCACTTTCAATAGGTAGGTTTAATTCTTCTAGCACAATTTCTTGCCATTCATGATTATGCTGCTTATAAACTATACGTAAGGGAATTTTATTTGCTCTATTTTGAAAACTAAGGTTATTTAAATTGCCAATAATGCAAGACTTTAAGTGAGGATGGCGAAATTGAATTAATTCAAGAGCTTGTCTCAGGGCTTCTTCGCTTAATAATCCTTTGATACGGCTAATTGTGACTATATTAAAAGAACCTGAGTAACGGTTGAATATTTCCATGCTTTGCTCAATAGGAGCCAGTTTTCTGTATCCTGTCATAATTCAACCTTGGTTATGCGTTTTCTACGAACTCAATTTTATTTTATGTTTTTCTTTTGATAGGAAAATTTAAATATTATTAAATATTACTCATTTTTACAGCTTTATGAAAATATTGTGATTATTATTAATTGCTTAATTGGACTGCATAACTCAATTTTACTGTTCATAAATATATATATACATAAATCACCCAAAAATTTGTAAAAGGAAAGCCAACTATGCTTTTACGTAAATCTTTCATAATTTTAGCTTTGGCTAACCTAGTAGTGAAAACATTGCTTCTTGCTTTTATGCAGCCAGCAGGAGCAATTCTTATCGCTCAAAGCTATTGTAGACTTGGTAGTCTATATACTGTCCAATCTAGAGATAACCTTTTCTCGATTGCTAGAGAAAGACTAGGTAATGGCAACCGTTGGCGCGAAATTACAAAAATCGATGGTAGTATTTTTACAGACGCAGAAGTTGCAAATTTAGAGCCAGGACAACAAGTTTGTATTCCTGGTTTTAATACTGTAAGTATACCAAGACCATACCCAAATTATCCTAATCCAGTTTATCCTAATCAAAATTATCCTAATCCAGCTTACCCCTATCCTACTAATCCATATCCAACTTATCCAACTTATCCAACTAACCCATATCCAACTTATCCTAATCAAGCTTACCCCTATCCAACTTATCCCTATCCTACTAACCCATACCCTACTAACCCATATCCTGCTAACCCATATCCTGCTAACCCATATCCGACTTATCCTAATCCAACTTACCCCTATCCTGCTAACCCATACCCAAATTACCCTAATCAAAATTATGGTAAAGGTAATTTCAGACAAATGCTGGAAGCTCTGGGAGCATTTGAATCTGGTAGACCATCAGGTGACCCATATCAATATCGTGTTGAAAACCAATTAGGTTTTATGGGTAAGTATCAATTTGGAGAAGCTTTACTAATTGACCTTGGCTATTACACTGCGGGTACTTATTACGGTAACGGTGCTCGCAAAAATTTTTGGCGAGGTAGTTGGACAGGGAAAAATGGTATTAATAGCAAAGAAGAATTTAAAAATTCCCCTCAAGTTCAAGAAATCGCAATTCGTGAAGCTTTTAACTTAAATTGGCAACGTGTTAACAGTAGACTCGCAAAACAAGGACAATCAGTAAACGATTATCTTGGTAGGCAAAAAACATTTATGGATAGGGGACAATCTAAAACAATTACTATTAGTCTTTCTGGAATTTTAGCAGGAGCTCACTTGCGTGGTCCCGGTGGAGTCGCTGACCTTCTTATGAATAACCAAGTCAGTTATGACACAAATGGTACTTCTATTCTTCGTTATATGGACGAATACGGTGGTTATAATATCACTCAAACAGATTTTTCTAACCTGGGTTATAGGTAGTAAGCAGCTAAGAAACCCACCCCTCCCCATTTACGGGGTTTCTTATATTAAGGACTCACCTTTGCCCTATAAAGCAGCTTATCACCTTGACGGTAACCAGTGTAGCGAACCTTTACAGATTCCCCTGGTTGTGCAGTACCTTCCAATAACTGATGCCACTGCGGGTCATAAGGAATTTCTGCTCCCACTAGTGCGATCGCCTCGACACCCCACGCATTCAAAAGCTTTTCTAGCGGCTTTTGTACCAATGGCAGAATCTTCACCGCAGCCAGTTGGGGATTTTCTTGAGCTTTTTGAGCAGCAGTGGGGAATTGTAACAACAAAGATTCCAAAAGTTGCAAATTCGACAAAATAAACTCTTGCTGCGATTCCTGCCGAGAAACCTCCATTTTATTTTGCAGTCTTTGATATTCTTGTTTCAATTCGTCAATTTTTTGTAATAAATCTTGTTCTTTATTTGTTTCTACAGGCTGTATTGATACTGGTTTATTTAAAGAAATATCTGAAACATCTGAATCTGAAACACCTGAAAAAGCCGTCACCAAATCATCCAAAGATATCCGTAGCGCTTGCGACAACTTAAGTAATATGGACAACCGCATCACCGTAATATTTCCTCGTCGCAGCTGCAAAATTTGACCCTTAGAGACACCAGCAGTCTGACCCAGAGCTTTATAACTAGAAATACCAACCCTTTGCATTAACTCTTGCAACTTTTCGTTATTCGTCATTGTTAGAGAAAACATAATCCCACTGTAGAGACCGTATTAATACGGTCTCTACATTTAGTTTAATCCTCCAACAAAGCTCTCAACATCCAAGCAGTTTTTTCATGCACCTGCATCCGTTGAGTTAGCAAATCAGCTGTTGGTTCATCATTCACCTCATCAACGACAGGAAAAATTGAGCGAGCAGTTCTCACCACCGCTTCCTGTCCTTCCACCAGTAAATGAATCATATCCTTAGCTTTAGGAACACCAGGAGTTTCTGGAATTGAACTCAATTTAGCATACTCGCTGTATGTTCCTGGAGCAGGATAACCTAGCGCTCGAATTCTTTCGGCAATTAAGTCTACAGCTAGCGCTAACTCTGTATATTGGGTCTCAAACATCAAATGCAATGTTTGGAACATTGGCCCAGTAACGTTCCAGTGGAAATTATGGGTTTTCAGATACAAACTGTATGTATCAGCCAACATCCGGGATAAACCCTCAGCAATTTTTGCTCTCTTTTCTTCGTCAATCCCAATATTCATTCCAGTGACCGGCATAAAATTCCCCTGTGTTTAACTGTTTTTCTGTGATGAACACAATTTCTTAAGCCAAATGCATTTGTAGCACGCTCTTGGGTGCTTTGCGAACTCTAGCTAAAATTGTTTCTTTTCCTAAACGCTGACAAGCTTCATAGCGATGACAGCCAGAAAATCCATAATATTGACCGTCTACTTCCAATACGTCTATCGGTTCTTGTTGACCTATCTCGGCTATCGACTCCATTAAATCCTTGACTTTGTTTTGGTCGTTTTGCCGTGGTAGAGGTCGTCTAATATCTTTTAATGGTATCTCTTGGATTCTAACCATTGGATTCTAACCATTGGACTCTAGCCATAAAATTTTTAAAGGTTTCCCCTCCTTAAATAAATCATACTCGTTATGAGTTTGTTTTGCAACTTTTTGAGAAAAATTTGGAAATGGTATGATTAAGTTACTTGTGCTACACAAAACGAAGCTGTTGGATTAGACTGAGAAACTGGTTGTTTTCCGAGGGGACATAGGGTCTGGGTGGTGTGTCAATGAAAATTTCACAAAAAATTTCACTATGGTATTTTTCCAAAACTGCACTAACAACATTTTGTTTATTTGGGCTAACTGCTGCATCACCGGGTAATACCTTTCCCAAGGATGTGGACATTAGAGTTGGTATTGTACAAAGGTTTGGGGATAATCCCAAAGAACAATTGCTAATCGAACCAACAAAAGGTTCAAAGCTGTCGCTAAAGTTCAAGGTGGGCAAAAAAGAGCAAACCGTAGTTAGCGACAAAGGTGTGAAGATAGAAGTCGTGATGCAAAAATTGAATCAGCCAATAGTTAACGAAAAGGTAGTTTTAGGAACCTACCGTACGTATGAAACCGCTGAGGATAGTGCTGCACAATGGCGTGCTAAAGGGCTTGAAGTAGAAATTGCTCAACCAGAACGTTGGGAAATTTGGGCAAAAAGAGAAAACTACAGTACGCCTTTACTAAGAAGATTATTGTTACAAAGTGTAAAGGTAGATGGTTCAAAAACTTCCAAAATAGAAACAAAAGTTTGGAAACAAGTACCCCGTGTCAGTTGGGTATTAAATGGGATGCGCTACAGTCCGACGCAAGTAGAAATTACTTCAGACAAAAACTTAATTAAAGTTAATGCCACTCAAAAACCAGAACGAGCAAATTTGTTTCCAGGAAGCTTGGAAATCCGCCCGAATTCTTATGGAAACTATACACTAATTAACAAAGTACCTTTAGAAGAGTATTTACGGGGGGTAGTACCTTACGAAATTGGGATAACAGCACCTCAGGTATCTTTAGAAGCGCAAGCTGTAATCGCAAGAACTTATGCTCTTAGGAATTTACGTAGATTTGAAATTGATGATTATGAACTATGTGCCGATACTCACTGCCAGGTGTATCAAGGAATTACAGGAGCCGCACCCACCACAGACAAAGCAATTAGTTCCACAAGAGGAATGGTACTGACGTATAACAACGAACTAGTTGACGCCCTGTATTCAGCAAGCACAGGAGGAGTAACGGCATCTTTTAGTGACGTTTGGTATGGAGAAGACCGTCCTTATTTACGTCCAGTGATAGACGCACCGTCAAATATTTGGAATAAAAAAGAAAAAAGTTTGTCGGATGAAGAAAACTTTCAAAAATTTATTAATTTGAAAGAAGGGTTCAATGAAAGTACCTGGGATATGTTCCGTTGGCGTCGGGAAAGCAGCTTAGAGGACATTACTAAGGGGTTGCAAAAATTCCTGAGAGTGAAAAATAGTCCCTATGCTAAATTTAAACAACTTAAAGATATGGAAGTTGTGGAACGTTCAGGGAGCGGACGTATCTTGAAGCTAGCAGTCAATACGGACATAGGAACTTTTTACTTACATAAAGATGAAGTACGTAGCGCCTTCGTAGCTCCTATCAGCACACTATTTTACCTGCAACCTCTTAACAAAGGCAAAATTGGCACTTTATGGGGATACGCTTTTGTGGGGGGAGGAATGGGACATGGAGTAGGTTTGAGCCAAACAGGAGCGCAAAATTTAGCCAAACAGGGTTGGTCGAATGCAAATATTTTGCAATTTTATTATCCTGGTACTAGAATCCAAATTCTTAGCGACGCCATTAAAAAATGAAATTAAAAAAACAGCAACACCCTTCTTAGTTTGTGCTGCTGTTTTTCAATGATGATTTTTCTGGTCAAGCTCTTTATCAGTGGTTAACACGAGGCAAAGTTCTGTGTTACCGCTGAATTTTATTGTGAATTGATGAGTAGCCTTAGTTCTAGTAAAGCTCTTCTTCTTTGTGAGTCGCGATGGTGCAATCAGAAGTTGGGTATGCAACGCAGGTCAATACATATCCACCTTCCATTTGGTCGTCATCCAAGAAAGATTGGTCAGACTGGTCAACCGTACCTGCTTGAATTTTACCAGCACAGGTGGAGCAAGCACCAGCGCGGCAGGAGTAAGGCAGGTCAAGGCCAGCTTCTTCAGCAGCGTCTAGAATATAAGTATCATCATCACAATCGATTACTGTGTTTAAGCCTTCTGCTTCGTTGATGAGTGTCACTTTGTAAGTTGCCATTGTCTAATCCTCTCTTTTGCAAACGGCAGTATAAGTAAACCTAAAGCAAACAGTTCGGCTCAACCTTATAGGTCAGTCGTAAATTCTATTTCGCTTCACTTCTGATACTACGAGAAAAATAGCAGCTTGTGTCCGTAAATTGACCGCGATTAGTAATGAAACTTAGTTATTTGTAACCAATAAGTTTAACTTATGCTTTAGAGGTGGTTATCGGCAAGTTATTAGTAAAATTTATAAAGTTTGCAAATAAACGTCAATTTGTCAACTAATTACTTACAATACTTATGAGGTACATAGCATTTGGATTTGTAATACTTATATAAAATTGCATGTCTACATAATTTGCTTGGCTTTGGGGTAACACGACGGAAAATCTACAATAATTAATTGGTGATAATAATGTATAGCTCTGTGCAGGCTTTAATGGAATCACCTGTTCGGGTGGGTTTAATTGGTACTGGGTATGCGGCAAAGTTACGCGCAGAAGCATTACAAAAAGACGATAGAGCGCATTTGGTAGCTGTTTCTGACCGTAGACAAGATAAGACAGAAGCTTTTGCTAAAGACTTCGAGTGTAACGCAATCAGTCAACCAAAAGAGTTGGTAAAACGTGAAGATATAGATTTAGTGGTTATTAGTAATGTGAACAGCGAGCATGGTACTCTTGTCGGTGCGGCTCTTGCTCACGGTAAACATGTAGTTGTAGAATACCCCCTGTGTTTAGATGTGGGGGAAGCCGAAGAACTTATTGCTTTAGCCAAAATACAGAAAAAATTGCTTCACGTAGAACATTTAGAGCTTTTAGGTGGTTTGCACAACTGTTTGAAGGAATATCTACCCCAAATGGGTGAAGTGTTTTATGCTCGCTACAGTACAATTAATCCTCAAAATCCATCTCCTCGCAAATGGACTTATAATCATGAGCTTTTTGGTTTTCCCTTAATGGGTGCCCTTTCTAGATTACATCGACTGATAGATTTATTTGGTGAAGTGCTGACAATTAATTGTCATAATCGTTTTTGGCAGACAGAAGCAGATTTTTATCAAACTTGTTTTTTAAGCAGTCAAGTGAATTTTACTAGTGGACTATTAGCGCAACTGGTTTACGGTAAAGGTGAAACCATTTGGCAACCAGAGCGTAAGTTTGAAATTCATGGAGAACATTTTGGAATAGTTATTGATGGCGATAAAGGAATTTTAATTAAAAAAGACGAAACAATACCTATCGAACTTCCCCCTCGTAAAGGTTTGTTTGCCAAAGATACTCAAATGGTGTTAGACCATCTTTTCCAAGGTACTCCTTTATATGTCACTCCACAACAAAGTTTATATACCCTCAAGGTTGCCGATGCTGCACGTCGCTCCGCATCCATGGGGATAACGATTGTCGTTGACGGTTGACGGTTGACTGTTGACGGTTGGTTACTTTGAATTTCTGAGAGGGTGTTTATAAAGAGGACATTAAGTATCGTTTATATCACAAGCAAGCCAGCTAACCAGCCAGTGACTAAAGTCACTGTCTAAAAGCTGAAGTCCTCTAAAAGAGGACTGAAATAATAGATTGAAAACAAATCCTTTACAAAATTTAAGATATTCCCAAAAATCTTATTTCTTATTAGTCCTCTTTAGAGGACTTTAGCTTTTAGACAGTGACTTTAGTCACTGGCTGGTTGGCTGGTTGGCTGGTTGGCTGGTTGGCTGGTTGGCTGGTTGGTTGGCTGGTTGGTTGGCTGGTTGGCTGGTTGGTTGGTTGGTTGGCTGGCTGTCTTAATATTTTATTTATAAACATCCTTTGAAAGTTCCAGAATCTTTTTAGCGACTGGTTCGAGAACAGGTATTACTGACAAACGATTTCCTTTTTTAATCACCATTAGTTGTTCGGGACTAAACTTTTCTTTTAATTCTGAAAGCGAGATAATACGGGGAAAAGCCCCCACAATTTCTACTGCTACTGTTTGCCAACGAGGAGATTCAGGAGTAGATTTTGGGTCGTAATATTCGCTCGACAGGTCAAACTGGCTTGGGTCTGGAATATTTGTTTTCACTACCCGCATTAACCCAACTATACCAAGGGGATTGGTGTTGGAGTGATAGAAAAAAGCCAAGTCTCCCGGTTGCATTTGACGCAGGAAGTTACGAGCTTGATAATTGCGAACACCATCCCAAATTGTTTCACGCTGTTGTTTTAAGTCCAGGATGCTATAAACATCAGGTTCTGATTTCATTAACCAATAATTCATATTTTTTTGGTATAGAGATGTTTTGGTGAAAGAGACTAAACATGTTTAGTCTCTACATTTTTGGATATTGAACGCAACCAAGAAACATCATATTTCCCTGTCATCCCCCCACTCCCCACTCCCACTCCCCACTCCCCACTCCCACTCCCCACTCCCCACTCCCAATTCCCCACTCCCCGCTAGTTAGCCCAAATGTACTCTCCTGGTCTTAACCGTTTCCAACCTTTGTAGTCACAGCCTTGATTGAGCATGTGCAAAATCGAAGAGCGTACATGCTTGCGCTCATCTATTGGTAAATCATCGGGATACAACCACTGCAATACTTTATCCGCATTCATCGCGGACGGTGAATTCTCTTTCAATACTGTTGCTATTGCAGCAGTTAAGGAACCACATTGGTCTAACTTAGGAGAGAAAGGTAAGCGTGAGTTAGGAGGACGCTTGGATTGAAAGTTTTCTCTAGGTTTTTTGTTTTTTTGTTTTTTGGAAGTAGATTTAGATGGGGAAGGTTCATCAGCTTGCTCCAATTCCCGTAATATTTTTTCAACTTCTGCGCTTGGAGCTTCGTGCGCTTCCTCTGGGAACTCTTCCTCTTCTTTAAATACAGTTTTCGTGATTATGTTTGTACTTGGTATTATGACTGCTTTGGCGCTTGGTTTTGCTTTTGCTTTCGTATTTGTTTTGGTATTGGCTTTTTTGCCTGTTGTGTTATTTGCTTTTGTGGTTGCTTTTTTATTTGTAGTCACAACCTCATCTTCTTTCTCCTGTTCTTCCTCGTCTTCTTCCTCAGGTTCCAATGTTGCTGTGGATGTAACTGCAATCATCTCTACAAAACCGTTAGTTTTATAGGATTCGTCAAAAGTTGGAGGAGTTAAAGTGAATTCATTCGCAGACAACCCTTGGGAACCCACCTGAAGCATCGGCTTTAATAAAGCTTCTAAATGAGTAAGTTGTTGGTTTGCTACGGATGCTGCTTGTTCATGATATTCCGCTAAATTACGATAGTAATTCGCTAAGTCCATCAGTGCTTGTTGACTCAAGTTGGGTGGGGGTGGGGGTGGTGGGGGGAAATTCAGCATGTGCTTCAAATAGATAGAAAATAAAGGACAAAAGACAACTTTTTGATTATTTTTATCAAAAAGACTAGAATATTAGGATTTGGGTCTAAAAACTTGAATAACGTTTGTATCGCATTCTAAGTAAGGGCCGCCTATTAAATCAATACAATAAGGAATAGCAGGAAATACAGCTTCTAAACATTCCTTAATAGATTTTGGTTTTCCTGGCAGATTGACTACCAAAGCGCGACCTCGAATACCGGCTGTTTGCCGAGACAAAATCGCGGTAGGTACATACTTTAATGAAACAGAACGCATTAGTTCTCCAAACCCTGGTAGCATTTTCTCACAAACTGTCTCCGTTGCTTCAGGTGTTACATCTCTTGGAGCAGGGCCTGTACCTCCAGTAGTAATTAAGAGACTACATCCTTGTTCATCAACCATTTGTACGAGAGAGCTTTCGATAGTTTCCCTGTCATCAGGAATGACTTGATAAATCGGTTTCCACTCACTGCTGATATAAGTTTGGAGCAACTCAATTATCGCTTTTCCGGAAATGTCTTCGTAGATTCCAGCGGTAGCACGGTCTGAAACTGTTAAAATACCAATATTAATAGTCATTGTTCAAAGTTAACAGATACAAGTTTTAATTGTTATTAAATACAGTTCCAAAATTTGGACATAAAAATCATGATTGATTTTACCCCTTGGGACATTCTACTGCGTCGGTATGTTGATGAACAAGGACGTGTAGACTATCGAGCTTGGAATCACGAGCAACCAACAGCACTTTTTGAGTGGTTATCGGGTATTTCTCAAGTTAATTTTATATCAAATGAAGATAAAAAAGAACAATTGGCGTTGTGGGTTAACCTCTATAATGCTTTTACTATTTCTACCATTTTAGAGAGTTATCCAATCGAGTCAATTCGTCCCAGTATTCTTGGTATCCCTAACTGGCTAGCTTTTTTGCGCTTTTTTCAACGTCGTATTTATGTAGTTGAAGGAAAATTTTACAGTCTGGGTAATATCGAAAATCAAATTTTGCGAAAACAATTGCAAGAACCACGAATCCATTTTGCTATTGTCTGTGCTTCTATTGGTTGTCCTAATTTAAGAAATGAGGCTTATTTTCCTGCAAAAGTTAATGACCAGTTAGAAGAAGATGCTCGTCGCTTTATCAACAATCCCGATAAAGTTCGTTATGACCCTCAAACTGACACTCTTTACTGTAGTAAAATTTTGAAATGGTATCGTCAAGATTTTTTAATGGTTGCTCCATCTATTCAGCAATACATTAGTTCTTATTTAGATAATCAATCTGTAGTAGGTGAGATAACCACCAAAACTAAAATTACTTATCTTTATTATGACTGGAGTTTAAATCAGCGGATATCCTCATAAAATTTCTTTAGGTAGTTTGCATCCACTCCAATCCCCCATAACATTCCAATGTAGAGGTAAATTGCTGTTGCTTTCCATGCACCCCAGTGTGCTACACGACGGTCGGAACTGGTTACAATGCGGTTAACTAAGCGGATTTGTCCTTTTTTACAGAGTTTTAGGCACAAGTCTCCTTCTTCCATAATGGGTAATGTTTCATCAAAACCACCAACAGCCAAAAATTCAGCTCGACGGCAAAAAATCGCTTGGTCTCCAAATAACAAACGTAATCCTTGAAAAAATAAATGTGGTTTAAATAATAACGGAGCGTAATAAGTTTTTAAGTAGTTATGCAGTGATATACCCCAACGAGTCGTTTGTAACCCGGTCATTAAGGAAATAAATCCACCAGCTATAACTCTTTTATCAGAAAGGCTTTGTTCTATAACAGCAACGACATCATCCGGTAAATAAGTGTCAGCATGTAAAAAACAAATAGTATCTCCAGTCGCAAAACTAACTCCGTGGTTCATTTGAATTGAGCGTCCGCTACGTTCACAATTTATAAGCTTTACCTCTATTTCATCAGGAAAATATTGAAAACAATTTTCGGCAACTTTAGTTGTAGAATCGTGACTACCACCATCGACTACTATAATTTCTTTTACGGGAGGATTAAGCAGAGTCAGCTGGTTTAAGGTACGTTTTAAAGTTGTAGCCTCGTTTAAGGTTGGGATAATAATCGACAAGTTTGACATGGAATAATATACTTAACTTGAACCAATAGAAGCACGATACTGCGATTCAAGTAATTGACCCCACTTAGAATTATAAGGATGTACGTGATGCACAGGAGTTAAATCTTTATTTAAACCTGTGAAAAGAGGTCTTCCTTCATTTGCCCACCGAAAAATTCCTCCATCTAAATTAAACACGCGCTCAAATCCTGCTTTTTGAAGCTTCTGGCTAATTAAGGCACTACGGTAACCGACTGAGCAGTATACAACAATCGGTGCATCTTTTGCATACGTAAAATCTTTAAAATTAGAAGTTTTAGGGTCAATGCGAACTGCTGTTTCTAGGTGACTGACTTCGTATTCTGCTTCATTTCTTGCATCAATTAAAAGCGGTTGTGGTTTTTTGGTATCATCCAAAATGCAAGCTAATTTTTTTGTGGAAATTGTCCGAACATTGGGAAATTTGAATTTGAGAAATAGCTGGAAAATTTTTAATTTCATATTCATATAGTATTTACGCAATTTTTTAACTTGTTAGAAATTATAAATACTAGTCCCAGTATAAGAAACCCCACCCCCAACCCCCTCCCCGCACGCGGGGAGGGGGCTACGATTAATGATGAATACCTCGATAATTAAACACAAAAATTAAATACAAAAATCGACTATTTCTAACTATTGTCGTAGCCCCCTCCCCGTAAACGGGGAGGGGGTTGGGGGTGGGGTTTATTTGTGCGGTTGGGGGTGGGGTTTATTTGTGCGGTTGGGGGTGGGGTTTATTTATCTTGCGTGGGTTGAATGGTTTATAATGTATTTTAATTTACATTATTTAACATTTTTAACCTGATTTACTGTGAAAACTGTTACCAAATTTTGTACCCCAGTAGCTGCTAAGTTATTTTCTAATTTGGAATTTGATGGTAAAGAGTTTCGTCATCAACCAGGTAGCATTTTAGGAAGCACCGCACTCGTAGCTGGAACCACAGTTGGCGCTGGTATTTTAGCGATGCCAACATTTACTTTACCATCTGGCATTGTTCCTTCAACAGTCTTGCTGATAGGAGTGTGGCTTTATGCATTAATTTCCGCATTACTGATAACTAAAGTAACATTAAACACCATGTCTCAGACAGGACGAGTAAGTGTTAGTTTATTGACAATGGTTGAAAAGACTCTGGGAAAAGTGGTAGCTAGAATTGCGTCTGGGGCATACTTATTTTTGCACTACGCTTTACTAGTAGCTTATATATCTCAAGGTGGGGAGATATTAACATCTTTATCAAATAAAATTTGGAATATACAACAGATTTTACCGGGGTTAGGTGGAAGTGTTTTTACTATAATATTTGGTGGAATGATGTACCTCGTTCGGGAAAAGCTAATAGAGAAAATCAATAATATTTTTGTCGGAATAGTAATTAGCTCTTTTGTGGGGTTGTTACTTGTAGTTGGGAATCAAATAAATTTTGAGCAATTTTATTTTCAAAACTGGAGTGCGCTTCCACCAGCAATTTCAGTAATGTTAGTTGCGCTATTTTATCATAATATTGTTCCTGTAATAACAGTGCAACTAGAAGGAGATTACCAAAAAATCCGTCAATCTATCATCATAGGTTCCTTAATTCCTTTAGCAATGTTTTTGATATGGAACGCAGTAATTTTAGGGAGCGTTAGTCCTGAGATATTAAAATCTGTGTCACAAGGAAATGCTGTTTTTGACCCGTTACAAATTTTGCGTAACGGTAGTGCTGGAGAATGGATAGGTCTACTAGTTTCCGTATTTTCAGAGTTTGCGATTGTGACATCATTTATTGGATTCGTTTACGGGTTGTTAGATTTTTTCCAAGATTTCCCCCTGTTTAGAGATAGTAAATACAGTAATAATCGTCTACCATTATTGGGGTTTGTACTTTTTCCTCCCATGAGTTTATCGGCACTAAACCCAAGTATATTTTTTACTGCATTGGATTATGCTGGGACATTTAGTATCTCTGTTTTAGGGGGTATTATTCCAGCTTTGATGGTTTGGAAACAACGCTACCAAAACTTAGATTTGCACAGCATCAACAAACCTTACTTTAGTGGTGGTAAAGTAACGATGGTTGTGATGATTTGTATTGCGTTGGTTGTGATTTTGCAACAAATTATAAGTTATTAACTATTAATTACTGGGTCACATCTAATTTCAATCATAAAACCGTCCGGGTCGTAGAAATATACTCCTCTACCTGTGGGACGGGTGACGGGTCCATGTGCGATGGTGATTTGATTTGTTTTTAATACTTCAACTGCTTGGTCAAATAACTGCTGTTCAATATCAAATGCTAGATGGTAAGCTCTTGTAAATTCATGCTCTGGGTTAGGGTCTGGTGGTGTTAGGTCAGGAGTCCAAAATAAATCTAATATAGTACCGTCTGGTGTTGCAAAGTTGGCAACTTTTCCTTCTTTGACTAAATCTAAAAGGGTTTTCGGGATTTCTTCACCTGTAAGTTCGTGTAAACCCAGCATATTTCCATAAAAATGACGAGAAGCTTGCATGTCCCGGACGTTTAAAGCGATATGATGTACTCGTCGCAGCATTCCTCTTGTGAGGACGGTATTTAATGTAGTACTAGATAGCATGGCAAAAATATTTTTTGAAGGCGGTAATATCATTTTATGCGAGAACTATACCCATTAATAGAACCTTACAACGAAGGAAAACTCCCAGTTTCCGATATCCACACAATTTACTTTCAAGAATGTGGCAACCCCCAAGGTAAACCGATTGTATTATTACATGGTGGTCCTGGTGGTGGATGTCCTCCTTTTTATCGACAATATTTCCACCCAGAAAAATGGCGTTTGGTGATGTTTGACCAACGTGGTTGTGGAAAAAGTACACCCCATGCTGAATTGCAGGAAAATACTACTTGGGATTTAGTCAGTGATATTGAAAAACTGCGTGAGCATTTAGGTATCGAAAAATGGATTGTGTTTGGTGGTAGTTGGGGAAGTACGCTGTCGTTAGCTTATAGCCAAACCCATCCGGAACGGTGTAAAGGATTAATATTACGTGGTATTTTTATGCTGCGTCAAAAAGAGTTGATTTGGTTTTATCAGGAAGGTACGAGCTATATTTTTCCTGATGCATGGGAAGCGTATCTCAAACCAATCCCACCGGAAGAAAGGGGAGATATGTTAACAGCTTATTATAAGCGTTTGACCAGTCCGGATATGCAAATCAGGTTAGAAGCTGCTCGTGCTTGGTCAGTTTGGGAAGGGACTACTAGTAAGTTGTTTCCTGATACCCAATTAATGCAAACCTTTGGTGAAGATGAATTTGCTGATGCTTTTGCACGAATTGAGTGTCATTATTTTATGAATAAAGGTTTTTTTGAACAAGAAGACCAATTACTTTTAAATGTTCATCGTATTCGTGATATTCCTGGTGTAATTGTTCAGGGAAGATACGATATTGTTTGCCCTATGATATCAGCTTGGGAACTTCATCGCGCTTGGCCGGAAGCTGAGTTTATTGTGGTTCCGGATGCGGGTCATTCTATGAGCGAACCTGGTATTATGAGTGCTTTAATTGATGCTACGGATAAGTTTGCGGAGTTATAAAACTTATATTTACTCGTGCCTGTATAAGAAAACCCCACCCCCAACCCCCAACCCCGTAAACGGGGAGGGGGCTACGATTTGATTTTTCATGTTTCCACTGATTAGCAATTATTTTGTACTATTTATTTATATATACTAATTATTTATTTGTATACGCATAACGGATAAGAAATTATTTTCGTAGCCCCCTGCCCGTATGCACGGGTTGGGGGTGGGGTTTCTTTTCCGGGTGAGAAGTAGAAAGACCTACTTTTGATAGTTTGCGAAGGGGTACACCATGTTATATTATCTAGTCTGTGCAAATTTAGTAGAATATTAAGGAAGAGTTTGAATATATGCTAAATAAAACAGATACCTATAGGGTCAAAAAGTTTTTGAATAATACATTTAAGAAAATATTTTTTGATAGATTTGCGAAATATTCAAGTTTGGATATTAATTTACAGATTCAAAAGAAAGCTCTAGAATCAACTGTTGATTATGTTATAGAAAACATGACCCATGCACAAACTTTTACAGATAATTTTAGTGTGCTCAAGTGGGCTATATCTAAAAGTAATTTAGATGGTTTGGTGATGGAATTTGGAGTATGGCAAGGAGCAACAGTTAATTTTATTGCTCAACATGCATCTTCTACAGAAGTTCATGGGTTTGATTCTTTTGAAGGATTACCAGAGTTTTGGATAGATATTCCTCATGTCGGTCGATTTGATAAAGGTTCATTTGATATGAAGGGTGAACTTCCGGCTGTTGTTAAAAATGTACAACTTTATCCGGGATGGTTTAAGGATAGTTTACCTGGATTCTTAGAAAATCATCACGAGCATGTATCGTTTATACATATAGATTGTGATTTATATTCATCCACAAAAACTGTATTAGATTTACTAAAAGAACGTATCAGGTCTGGGACTGTAATTGTTTTTGATGAATACTTTAATTATCCAACTTGGGAAAAGCACGAGTTTAAGGCTTTTCAAGAATTTGTGACTGAGAAAAATATAAAGTATCAATACCTTGGTTATAACAGAGTTGGTAGAGAAGTTGCGGTAATGATTCTTTAATAACAGTTTTATATTTTGAGTTTTGTTAACTTTAGTTATTAAACAGATTATTAACTTTGTCCAGATAATAATCTTAATTTCTAAAGGAATTTGTATTATGTCTATTTTGACATCTTGGCTACTATTAGTTGGTGCTGCTGCTTGCACTTGCATAGGTAATTTAATGTTAAAGCAATCGCGTTTCGTGACAGCAGACTCAGGTATTTTTGGGTCGGGGATTTCTCCTTGGTTTCTTTTTTCGCTGGTTTTTTTCTGTGTGAATTTAGTGATGTTTAGTAAATCTTTAGATAAACTTCCGATGTCGGTAGCTATTCCTGTTTCTCAAGGTCTTACATTTGTTTTAACTATGATACTGGCAAATAGATTATTCAGCGAAAGTTTTGGCTCTAAAGAATTAATCGCCTCTAGTTTTATTATGACTGGAATTGTGATTATGTCTCATCAATAAAAAATCCCCACCCTTTTGGGGTGTGGCTACTTCTTGAAAGGGGGTGCTAGAAATGGTAGTATATACATTGGCTATAATTAAATCAAAAAAAAATTTATGGTCAAATTAAAATACTTTTTTTCAAGCGAGTTCCTCAGTAGCGAAGAGCTAGAAATTAAACAAGAGATTTTTGACAAGTATAAGTATGCTTTGTTAGTAATTGGCGTAGACTTTAGCGAGGAGACCATACAAGAGGCATTAATTAATTGTAATAATGGATTTGAAGATGCTTTGCGAGCAACAATTGCTTATTGGTATTGGTTGAGAAGTAAAAAAGAAACATTTTACGCGAATGCTTGTTTATTGGCAGCAATTCATAACACTTGGAATGGTTATTATTGGCGTGATGAATACTTAGATAATCCTGATTTCAAAAACCCCCGCGAATTATTTTGGGAAGACGCAGCCAAATATTTGGGGTACGATTTAAGAAATCAAGCAATCATCGATATTAAAGAAAGAGACGACGGTGATATTTACATATTATTTTGTTCTAGTGCTTGTCTAAGGTTAACTCAAGCTCAGCGTAATGGCTGGAGTTGGCTGAAGGAATATGCTGAGCGGCAAATTGAAGAAAAATTACAAAAAGAGATGATGTTGCAGCAATTTCGTCATATAAAATAAATTC
>JAESGU010000057.1_pt1 | contig 48753 bp, 48 predicted proteins | sample 9266271 | NCBI WGS metagenome assembly JAESGU01 (sample SAMN15740544, study PRJNA653495) | algae metagenome | isolation source: Scytonematopsis contorta HA4267-MV1 and co-occurring heterotrophs from mud... | place: USA: Palolo Valley Trail, Honolulu, Hawaii | collected 2009-07-25
CGGAGCGTCTTGCCGGTGCCGTTGGGCAGGCTCAGCATGCCGCGCACCATCTGGTCGCTGTGCCGCGGGTCGATGCCCAGGTTCATCGAGATTTCCACCGTCTCGTCGAACTTGGCGCGGGCATTGGCCTTCACGACCTTCACAGCCTCGGCCACCGAATAGGCGCGGGTCGCGTCGAACGCGCCGGCCAGTTCCTTCTGCTTCTTCGAAAGCTTCGCCATCGCTCAGCCCTCCACCACGTCAAGGCCCATCGAGCGCGCGCTGCCGGTCAGCATGCTGACCGCGGCGTCGATCGTGGTGCAGTTCATGTCCACCATCTTGATCCTGGCGATGTCGCGCAGTTGCGAGGTCGTCACCTTGCCCACCTTGGCGCCCTTGCCCGTGGTGGTCGATCCCTTGGTGATGCCGGCCGCCTTCTTGATGAAGTGGGTGTTGGGCGGCGTCTTGGTGATGAAGCTGAAGGTGCGGTCGGCATAGGCGGTGATCACCACCGGGGTGGGCTGGCCCACTTCCAGGCCCTGCGTGGCCGCGTTGAATTCCTTGCAGAAGGCCATGATGTTGAGGCCGCGCTGGCCCAGCGCCGGACCCACGGGCGGCGACGGGTTCGCCTTGCCCGCCGGGATCTGCAGCTTGATGTAGCCGACGATCTTCTTCGCCATCTCTCCGCCTTCGGCTCACGCCAAAGGGCCGCGGTGCATGCGGGGCCGGCCCCTGCCGATCACCCTCCCGCGTCCTGGAAGCGGCGGGCTATAGCGGGGGTGCCGGGCGTTGTCCACATGCGCATGGTGCAGGCGTGCGATGTGCAGGCAGCTGACGGGCCGAGCGCAAAGCTCATGCAATCAGCACCAGATCCAAGGCAGGCTCCCGACGGAAGCCCGCGTCGCCGGTGATGAAGCGCGCGCGATCCGGCAGGGCCAGGCAACTGGCGGCCTGCAGCGCGTCCGCAGTGCCAAGGCCGCTGCGGGCACGGATCGCGGTGGCGAGATCGACGACGGCGGGCGTGAGGTGCACGCATTCGACGTCCTCAGCACCAAAGAAGTCGTCGTATCGCGCCAGCAGCGCCGTGTTGCTCCGTCGTGCCGGCAGCACGCGACATTCCAGCCGCGAGAGATCCGAGACAAACACCATGGCGCGAGGATCGGCTTGCCGGAGCGCCGAAAGCTGCGCCGCCACCTTCGCCGCAAACGGCGCCAGGCCCTCGATCAGGTAGATGATGACACAGGCATCCAGGAACAGGCGCACGCCGTCAGCGGCGTTCCCAGGAGTCACGCTCGGCACGCAGGTCCGCGTCGATCTCGTCGCGCGTGCGCGTGGCGTGCGCCGTCGTGCCGGCCGCTTCGATGAAGTCCCAAAGGCTTCCGGGTTTTGCCGGGCGCGCGGTCAGCCGGTCGTACTCCTCGGGACTCAGCACCACGGCGGCCGGCCGGTTGTTGCGAATCACATGCACCGGGCCTGCGGGCAGCAGCTTGTCGAGCGCCGCGAGGCCGCGCCGCTTCAGTTCCTGGGCGGGAAGAGTCTGCATGGGTCGCTCCCGGCAGTACCAGAATCAGTACCGGATATAGTATCAATCTCAGTCCACAACAAGCGATGCTCAGCTGGAGCCGCCCATCCACCCCACGCCCCGCCGCACCACACGCCGGGTGCGCGGCAGCGCCGCCGCCGCGCCGGCCCGCGCATCCGCCTGCCAGGCCGCCAGCGCCCGCAGCAGCAGCGCCGTCAGCCCCACCTCCTGCGCCATGCGGCGAAAGCCGGACGCCTCCACCTGTGCCGCATCCAGCCACCAGTGCACCAGGCGCGACAGGTCGAACACCATGGGCACCCAGTGATGCGGGTGCGACGGCCAGGCCTTCACCCGCAGCATCTCGATCGCCAAGCTTGCGTGCTGGGCCTGGGCTTCGAACCAGCGCAGAATGATCATCTCGATCCGCGCCGAGGCCGGCAGGTCGCCGAAGCCGGCCGCCGGCGGGGCCAGCATCGCGGTGAGCGCGCGGCCGAACCAGGCATCGGCCAGCGCATCACGGTCGCGATACACAGCCTGGATTTCGGCCAGGCCCACGCCCAGCCGGTCGGCCACGGCGTTCAGACTGAGATCATGCCAGCCGCCCGTTCCGGCAAGCTCCAGCGCCGCATCCAGGATACGGTCGCGCAAGGGTGCGGCATGGTCCAATGCTCCGCCTCCTTTGTTGCCGCGCCGAGGGCGCGGCCAGGCCTATGCCGACGTCACCTCCACCACCGTCACCTCCGGCGGCATGCCCAGGCGCACCGGCAGCACCGAGCAGCCCAAGCCGCCCGACACCACAAGCTTGCGCCCGTCTTCCTCGACCAGGCCATAGGCGTAGCGCTGGCCGTAGCGGCTGGGCACCACCAAGCTGCCGATGCCGGGCAGCCGCACCTGGCCGCCATGCGTGTGGCCCGAAAGCGTCAGCGCCACGCGCTCCGGCACGCCGGGAAACTGGTCGGGCTCATGCGCCATCAGGATCACCGGCGCGTCATCGGTGACGGCGCGCAAGGTGCGCGGCAGGTCGTCGGCGCCGATGTAGCGGCCGCGGCCGATCGGTCGCGCCCACAGGCTGCTGGTGCCGGCCAGCCAGAAATCGTCCAGCCGCACCGCGTCGTTCTCGTACACCCTGATGCCGGCACCGCGCAGCGCGGCGCGGATCGGGCCCGGCCCGTCGGCTTCCCAGAAATCGTGGTTGCCCAGCACGGCGTGCGCGCCCAGCGGCGCCCGGAGGCCGGCAAGCTCGCCGGCCCAGACCGCGGCCGGCACCTCGGCCTGGCGGAAACGCCGCAGGCCCGCGGCATAGTCGCCCAGCAGCAGCACGATATCGGGGCGCTCGGCATTGGCCGTGGCCACGATCTCGGCAATCCGTTCCGCCGGCATCCAGGGTTCGCAGGCATGCAGGTCGGCCAGCGCCACGATGCGCATGGGTCCGCCCCGCCAGCCGGGCAGCGCGACGCGGTAGGTGACGACCTCCAGCCGGAAGCGGGGTTCGATGCCGAAGGCATAGGACGCGCCGGCAAAGGCCGAGACGCCCACCGCCGCCAGGCCGCGCATCAGCCGCCGCCGCGTCGGCAGCCTGACCCGGTGATCCGCATCGATGGCGCGGGCGTAATCCATTCTGGTCCCTCCGAACCCCACGGAAGGTCCTTGCAATAAGTTGGCCGGAGTTAAAGCGTTCTCAAGCCAGACGGAATGCCTGACGATCCGGAGAACGCGACCAGCCAGGTCAACCCTTCTCGACCTGCGTGTATTCCAGTTCCACCGGCGTGGCGCGGCCGAAGATCGACACCGACACCTTTATGCGCCCGCGCTCCTCGTCCACTTCCTCGACGACGCCGTTGAAGCTGGTGAAGGGCCCGTCGGTCACGCGTACCTGCTCGCCCACCTCGAAGGTGATGCTGGGGCGCGGGCGCTCCACGCCCTCGGCCACCTGCTGCACGATGCGCGCGGCTTCCGCGTCCGTGATCGGCACCGGCTTGCCGGCCTTGCCGCCCAGGAAGGCGGTGACCTTGGGCGTGTTGCGCACCAGGTGCCAGGATTCGTCGGTCATCTCCATGCGCACCAGCACGTAGCCGGGGAAGAACTTGCGCTCGGCATTCACCTTCTGGCCGCGGCGTACTTCCACCACTTCCTCGGTCGGCACCAGGATCTCGTCGAACCGGTCGGCCATGCCCTGCTGCGCGGCCTGCTCGCGGATGGATTGCGCGACCTTCTTCTCGAACCCCGAGTACACGTGGATCACGTACCAGCGCTTCGGCTTGGCGCCGGGCGGCGGCGCCGACGACGCGGCCGAGGCAGACGATGTCGCGAGTGCCATCACAGTGATCTCCCGAAGCCGAACAGCCCACGCACGCCCAGGCCGATGACGTAATCGACGATGGTGAAGAAGATCGCGGCCACCACCACGAATGCGAACACCATGCCGGTGGTGATCAGCGTTTCCTTGCGCGTCGGCCAGGTGACCTTGGCCACCTCCTGGCGCACCTGCCGCGTGAACAAGAAAGGATCGAACCTGGCCATCACTGCTGCTTCATACAGAAAGGAGGGAGGGTGGCAGGGGCGGAGGGTCTCGAACCCCCAGCCTCCGGTTTTGGAGACCGGCGCTCTACCAATTGAGCTACGCCCCTAGTGCCGTGGTTCCCTTTACACTCAAGCCGTGATCTTGGCGACGACGCCTGCGCCGACGGTGCGTCCGCCCTCGCGGATGGCGAACCGCAGCCCCTCGTCCATCGCGATCGGCGCGATCAGCTCCACGTTCATCCGCACGTTGTCCCCAGGCATCACCATCTCGGTGCCCTCCGGCAGCGTCACCACACCCGTCACATCCGTCGTGCGGAAGTAGAATTGCGGCCGGTAGTTGGTGAAGAACGGCGTGTGCCGGCCGCCCTCCTCCTTGGTCAAAATATACGCCTCCGCCGAGAACTTCGTGTGCGGCGTGATGCTGCCAGGCGCGGCCAGAACCTGCCCGCGCTCCACATCCTCGCGCTTCGTGCCGCGCAGCAGCGCCCCGATGTTGTCGCCCGCCTCGCCGCTGTCCAACAGCTTCCGGAACATTTCCACGCCCGTCACGATCGTCTTCGTGGTATCCCGCAGCCCCACGATCTCGACCTCGTCGCCGACCTTCACGATGCCCCGCTCCACCCGCCCCGTCACCACCGTGCCGCGGCCCGAGATCGAGAACACGTCCTCGATCGGCATCAGGAACGGACGGTCCTTCGGACGCTCCGGCTGCGGGATCGCCTCGTCCACCGCCGCCATCAGCTTCAACACCGCTTCCTCGCCCAGTTCCGGGTTCTTGTCCTCCAGCGCCATCAGCGCCGAGCCCTTGATGATCGGGATCGTGTCGCCAGGGAACTGGTAGCTGGTCAGCAGGTCGCGCACCTCAAGCTCGACCAGCTCCAGCAGTTCCGGGTCATCGACCATGTCCACCTTGTTCATGAACACCACCAGCGCCGGCACGCCGACCTGGCGGGCCAGCAGGATGTGCTCGCGCGTCTGCGGCATCGGGCCGTCGGCGGCACTCACCACCAGGATCGCGCCATCCATCTGCGCCGCACCCGTGATCATGTTCTTCACGTAGTCGGCGTGGCCCGGGCAATCGACATGCGCGTAGTGCCGGTTCTTGGTCTCGTATTCCACATGCGCCGTCGAGATCGTGATGCCGCGGGCGCGCTCCTCCGGCGCCTTGTCGATCTGGTCATACGCCGTGAACGTCGCACCGCCAGACTTCGCCAGCACCTTCGTGATCGCCGCCGTCAGCGACGTCTTGCCGTGGTCCACATGGCCAATCGTGCCAATGTTGCAGTGCGGCTTGTTACGCTCAAACTTCGCCTTCGCCATCGCCGGAACCCTTCATGACCCAACCACACCGCACGCACGTTGCTGCCCTGGAGCGGGTGGAGGGAATCGAACCCTCATAACCAGCTTGGAAGGCTGGGGCTCTACCATTGAGCTACACCCGCGATCCCACGGCAGTCCCGCAGCCCGGCCTTGCAAAGCGGTGGTGGAGGGGGTTGGATTTGAACCAACGTAGGCGTGCGCCAGCGGATTTACAGTCCGCCCCCTTTAGCCACTCGGGCACCCCTCCGCGGCCGGCCGGGCCAGCGAGGCGGCGGGACTATCGGCAAACGCCCCCGTAAGTCAATGTCGCGCACGATGCGGAACCCGCGAAATTCAAGGCACACGACCGCCGATGGCGCATGGCTGCACGGCCGCCACGCCGTGGCGGCGGCCCTGGCCAACCCCGAGCGCAGCCATCGCCGCCTGCTGGCCACCACCGAGGCCGAGGCGACGCTGGCCCAACTGGTGCGCAAGCCCTGGCCGATCCGGCCCGAGCGCACCGACAGCGCCGCACTGACCAAACTGCTGGGCGAGGGCGCGGTGCACCAGGGCCTGGCGCTGCTGGCCGACCCGCTGGAGCCGCCGGCGCTGGACGACCTGCTGGCCGCCACCACCGGCCCCATGCTGGTGCTGGACCAGGTGACCGACCCACGCAACGTGGGCGCCGTGCTGCGCAGCGCCGCCGCCTTCGGTGCCGCCGGCGTGATCGTGCAGGCGCGCCACGCGCCCGGTGAAACCGGCGCCCTGGCCCGCGCCGCCGCCGGCGCCTTCGAGCGCGTACCGATGCTCCGCGAAGTCAATCTTTCGCGCGCGCTGGATACGCTGAAATCCGCGGGCCTGTGGGTGGTGGGCCTGGATGGCGAGGCGCGCACCACGCTGCGCGGCGTGAAGCTGGGCACCCGCCGCGCCGCGCTGGTGCTGGGCGCCGAGGATACCGGCCTGCGCCGCCTGGTGCGCGACCATTGCGACGAGCTCGCCCGCCTGCCCATGGTGCCGGGCGCGATCGAAAGCCTGAACGTGTCGGTCGCCGCGGCGGTGGCGCTGTACGAGATCACCGCCGACCGGCTGGAAAAGGGAGAGTTTTCGTGAACGCCGTTGCCACCGCCATCCGCGCCGCCTGGACATCGCGCAGCAGGCTCGCGCCGCTCGACCCCGCGATCGCGCCGAAAACCGAAGCCGAGGGCTACGCCGCGCAGTTTGCACTGGCCCAGGCGCTGGGCGCCGTGCCGCCTGCCGGCTTCAAGATCGGCGCCACCGCGTCCGGCATGCAGGCCTATCTGGGCGTGGCAGGCCCCATGGCGGGGTTCATGCCCGGCGTCGCCGCCAGCGGCCAGCACTACGCGCTGGCCGACTTCATCGCGCCGGGCGTGGAGTGCGAGATCGCGCTGCGCCTGGGTCGCGACATCCCGCCCGGCAAACTCTCCCGCGCCGAGGCCGCGGCCGCGGTGGACGAATGCTTCCCGGCGATCGAGCTCGTGGAAAACCGCTACACCGACTTCAAGGCGGTGGGCGCCCCCACGCTGATCGCCGACCAGGTGTTCCACGCCGGCGCCGTGATCGGGCGGCCCTCGGCCGTGGCGCCGGAGGCACTTGATGCGCTGGAAGGCCGCCTCAGCCACGACGGCGCCGAGCTGGGCCGCGGCCTGGGCAGCGCGCTGCTGGGGCATCCGCTGAACGTCCTCGCGTGGCTGGCCGGCAGCGGCGCGGCCGAAAACTTTGGCGGGCTGAAAGCGGGCCAGGTGATCCTGTGCGGCAGCGTCACGCCGCCCTTCTGGCTCGACCGGCCGGGCACCATCACGGTGGATTTCGGCCCGCTGGGCGCGGTTTCCGCCAGCTTCACATGAGCGGCGTGCCGGGTGACGACGATGCTGCCTGGTCGCCTTATCCCGACCCCTCGACCGCGATCGCCCAGGCCGCGGCGGCACCGCCCTCGCCACAAACGCTGAGCCCGGCATTCCGCCTGGCCTTCGACGACCGCGCCTTCCTGACCCGCGACGAAACCAGGCCGCTCCGGCTGGCGATGGAGCTGATGAAGCCCGAATTGCTGCAGGCCGAGGCCGGCATCCGCAGCACCGTGGTGGTGTTCGGCAGCGCCCGCATCGCTCCCGGCACGGCGTGGTACGACGCCGCACGGCGCTTTGCCTTCCTGGTGACCGAGGCCGGCATCCGCGGGGCGGTGCAGGATTTCGCGGTGGTCACCGGCGGCGGGCCGGGCATCATGGAAGCCGCCAATCGCGGCGCCACCGAGGCCGGCGGCAAGTCGATCGGGCTGTCCATCGTGCTGCCGCATGAGCAGCAGCCGAACGCCTGGATCACGCCGGAATTGTCGTTCCAGTTCCACTATTTCGGCATTCGCAAGATGCATTTCCTTTTGCGCGCGCGGGCGCTGGCCGTGTTCCCCGGCGGCTTCGGCACGCTGGACGAACTGTTCGAATGCCTGACGCTTGTGCAGACAGCCAAGATTCCGCGCATTCCCATCCTGCTGTTCGACCAGGCCTGGTGGCAGCGGCTGCTGCGCCTGGAAACGCTGGTGGCGGATGGCATGGTCTCTGCTTCCGACCTGGACCTGATCCGCTTCGTCGAAACCCCGGATCAGGCGGTGGCCGCCATCGCCGCGCATTACGGCGTGTCGCTGTCGGCCCCGCCGGATGAGACTCCGTGACGCGATTGTGACCCCCGGCACAGCCTGTGCATCTTTTTCCGCGTATTGTGTCTTGCCAGACGGGCCTTCGCATTGCGTCAATATCCTTGGTTGATGATTCGCGTGGCCCCGCGTGGGGAGGCTTCAGGCGGATCACAGGACGTGGAACGACACCATGGGCGACGATATCTGGGAACGACTGAGCGAGGGCCTGCGGGTCAGCCTGGCGCGTGACGCCATGCGCGAGGCCGCGGAAACCATCGCCCGCCAGGCCGAGGCGATCGCCGGCGCGATCGATGAAGGCGACCTGCCGGACCACGGTGGCCCGAACGCGCTGCGCCTGTTCGCGGAAAGCATCCGCAGCATGGGTGCGCACCTGTACGGGCCCGAGGGCCGCGCCTGACTCTGACTGCCTTGGCGCCGGATCAAGGCAAACGAACCGGCGGTTCACCGGGCGAACCGGCTTTCACGCCCATCTGCGTCATGATCTGACGCTTCTCGGTGGCACGATCCCCGCGTGGCCAGCCCGCCCCGGCCGCAGGGAGACCCCTCGGCCATGCCCAGCCCTGCCCTCATTCCCATCCAGGAACGCCCGCTCCGCATGCTGGACGCCCTGGCCCGCGGCCCCGCCGGCCCAAGCGAACTGGCACGGCAGACGCAGTTGTCCAAGGCGACAGCACTAAGAATACTATCCCTGCTGGCGAAACGCAACTACGCCGAGCGGCTGCCCGACGGCACCTGGCGCGCCGGCCCCGCCGCCATGGCCCCCGCCGAGGCCTGGCGCGCCCAGGCCCCGCTGCCGCAACTGGCCGAGCCGCTGCTGCTGGACCTGGCCGCCGCGACGCAGGAGAGCGCTGCCGTGCACCTGCCTGTGGCGGAAGGCCGCCTGATCGCCGCGCGCGCGGAAAGCCCCCGGCGCGTGCGGGATAGCTTTGCCGTGGGCGACCGCCTGCCGATCGACCGCGGCGCCGGTGCCCTGGCGCTGACCACCTTCGCCCAGGGGCTGGAACCGGCGCTGGGCCTGGGGGCCGCGCTGGTCTTCCACACCGCGCGGACGCTGTCGCCTGACACGGCGTGCCTGGCGATGCCCGTGTTCTCGGGCCGCGAGGCCCGCCTGGCCGGGGCGGTGGTGCTGTGCGCGCCCTCGTCGCGCCTGGGCGAGGCGGCAAGGCGCGCGCACACCCCCCGCCTGGCAGCCACCGCGCTGCTGCTGACCCAGGCGCTGGGCGGGCCGGGGCGGGTTTTTGGCGGGTTCGTGGGGTAGGGGAACGGCGGGCCGTGGCCCGCCGCCCATCTGGTGCACCCCCCGACCTACCGGGGCAGCACTTGTTCACGGAAGGCCCGCATTCCCCCATCGGCTAAAACGAGGTCGGCCAATCCACTTCACAGTTGAGCGCGTGGTCATTCGACTGTCAAGATGCCGTCATGGGGACGGCACCGTATCGACTGGCACTGGACCTTGGCGCCAACAGCCTGGGCTGGTGCTGCCTTGAACTTGATCCGTCCGGCGCGCCGCGCGGCATCCGCGACATCGGCGTGCGCATCTTCCCGGACGGGCGCGACCTCAAGACGGCCGCCTCGCTGGCGGCGGAACGGCGCGCCGCGCGCGCCATGCGGCGGCGGCGCGATCGCTACCTCCAGCGCCGGCGTGCCCTGGTCAATGCGCTGGTGCGCCATGGCCTGCTGCCGGCGTCGGGCAGTGTGGCCGGCACCGACCCCTGGCCACTGCGCGAGGCAGCGCTGCACCGGCGCCTGGAGCCGCACGCGCTGGGCCGCGTCATCTTCCACCTGAACCAGCGGCGCGGTTTCGCCAGCAACCGCAAGACCGACCGCGGCAACGAGGATGAGAAGGGCAAGATCGACTACGCCGCCAACCGCCTGAAGGGCGAGATCGCGCGTGCCGGTGCACCCACGCTGGGCGCCTGGCTGGCCACGCGCCATGCCGCGCGCAAGCCGGTGCGCGCCCGACTGCGCGGCGAGGGTGCAAAGGCGGCCTACGATTTCTACCCGACGCGCGACCTGGTGCTGGCGGAGTTCGACGCAATCTGGGCAGCGCAGGCCGCCTGGAATGCCGCGCTGACCGCCCAGGCAGGGGCGGAGCTTCGTCGCATCCTGTTCCACCAGCGCCCGCTGAAGTCGCCGCCCGTCGGCAAGTGCTGGCTGGAACCGACCGAGGATCGCGCGCCGCGCGCGCTGCCCAGCGTGCAGCTTCTGCGCATCGCCCAGGACCTGGCGCATCTGCGCCTCACCATCCCCGGGTTTGCGGACCGCGCCCTGACCGGGAAGGAGCGTGGCGTCATCGCCGCACGGCTTAACGCCGGGCGCGACATGAGCTTCGAACAGATGCGCAAGGCGCTGGGCCTGTCGGGCGAGTCTCGGTTCAACCTCGAGTCCACGGTGCGTGAGAAGCTGGATGGCGCGGCCACGGCACTTCGGCTCGCGACCCAGGGCAGCAGGAAGCACGGCCCGCCGCCATTGGCGGATCGTTGGGGCAAGCTCGACGATGCGACGCGCGACCGCGTTGCCGAGATCATCATCGACAGCGACACCGACGAGGATGCGGTGGCTGCGCTGATGGACCTTGGCATTCCGGAAACAGCGGCACGCGCCTGTGCGGGACGTTCATTGCAGGATGGCCACGCAAGCCTCTCGCTGAAGGCCATCCGCAAGCTGTTGCCGCTGGTCGAAGGTGGCATGACCTATGACAAGGCGGTGCAGGCAGCGGGCTATGCGCACCATAGCGACGACCGCGACGGCGTGATCCTCGACGCCCTGCCGTATTACGGCGAGGTGCTGAAGGAGCGGTTGGGGACCGGCACGAACGATCCGAAGGACCCATACGAGAAGCGCATCGGGCGCGCGCCGAACCCGACCGTGCACGTTGCCCTGAACGAGTTGCGGCGCGTGGTGAACACCATCATCGCGCGGCACGGGCATCCCGCCGAAATCGTGGTCGAGGTGCTGCGCGAGCTTGGCAACTCCGCCAAGCAGCGCAGCGACGTGGAGAAGGCGCAGAAGGAAAACCGCGACAAGAACGAGGCCGCCAGGAAGGCGATCGAGGAGCTTGGCGAGAAGGTCACCGGCGGCAAGATCAAGCGCTACCGGCTGTGGCTGGAACAGGCCTTCGATCCGAAGGATCGGTGTTGCCCCTACACCGGCACGATCATCAGCATCGAGAAGCTGTTCGGTGGCGGCGCGGTCGAGGAGGATCACATCCTGCCCTTCGCGATCACGCTGGACGACGGCAACGCCAACCGCGTGCTGGTCACGCGCGAAGCCAACCGCCGCAAGGCGCGCCAGGCGCCGCATGAGGCGTTCGGATCGGACAGGGACTGGCCCGAAATCCTCAAGCGGGTTGCCCTGCTGCCGCCCGCGAAGCGCTGGCGTTTCCAGGAAGGCGCGCTCGAGAAGTGGCGGGGCGAGAATCAGGACTTCCTGGCCCGCCACCTGACCGACAGCGCCTATCTGGCGCGTCTGGCACGGCTTTATCTGCGCTGCGTGTGCGATCCGGATCGGGTGTGGACCGTACCGGGGCGGCTGACCTCATTGGTGCGCGGCGCGCAGGGTCTGAACAGCATTCTGGGCAAGGGTGGCGCCCGCAAGGACCGCACCGACCATCGGCATCACGCCGTCGATGCGCTGGCGGTGGGATTGACGGATCGCGGCCTGCTGCAACGCGTCTCGACGGCGGCGCGCAAAGCCGCGGAGGTTGACCGGCGCCTGCTGGCCGACCTGGAGGAACCCTGGCCCGGCTTCGCCGCCGCGGCGAAGGCAGCCGTGCATGCCATCACGGTCAGCTTCAAGCCGGATCACGGCACGGGGGGCAAGCTGCACAACGAAACCGCGTATGGCGCGGTGCCGGCGGCGAGTGAGAAGTCGCCCAACGTCGTCGTGCGCAAGCCCATCGGAAGCTTCGCGAAAGGGAAGCCGGAGGACGCGACCGATGCTATCCGCGACCCTGTTCTGGGCAGCAAGGTCGCGAACACACTGCGGATAGAGGATGCCAAGGCACGCGCCGCAGCCCTTGCGGCACTTGAGCACTCAGGCGCCTCCGTGCGCCGCGTACGCACGTGGGAACGACTGGAGACACGCGCGATCGGCAGCGCGCCATGGAAGCGCGTGAAGCTCGACGCCAACCATCGTTTCGAGTTCTGGCGACTGCCGGGAAAGGACGGGAAGCCCGGCAAGGTTGTCACGCAGGTCGTGTCGATGTTCGATGCGGCTGCTGACGCCGAGGCGAAGCGCCTAGGGCGGCCTGTCAACACGCGTCGGCCGCATCCGGCAGCAAAGCTGCTGATGAAACTGCACAAGGACGACCTGGTGGCGTTCGGTGAGGGTGCAGAGTGGCGTGTGCTGCGTGTTGTAAAGTTTTCGGCCAAGCAGTTTGCCTTCGCAGACCACGCCGCCAGCGGCAACCTCAAAGCACGCGACGGGGACAAGTCCGATCCGTTTCGCTATGTGTATGCCAGTGTCGCGATGATGGAACGCGAGGTCGCCCGGAAAATCTGGGTCGATCCCGCCGGCCGCGTCCACGACCCCGGCCCTCAGGTCTGGTGACCCGTGCCGGCCGGTTCGCCCCTCGGCCGCGTGATCGAGGTTGCCGAGGATGGGCGGCACCTGGCGAAGGATCGCGGCTTCCTGGTGGTGCAGTCCGGGCGCGACGAACTGGGCCGCGTGCCGCTGGACGACGTCGCCGCGCTGATCACGACCGCGCGCGGCACCAGCCTGTCCACGCCACTGATCGCAGCACTGGCCGCACGTGGCACGCCGATCGTGCTGTGCGGCGAGAACTTCGCACCCACGGCGCTGGTGTTCCCGCTGGCCGGCCACCACGCGCAGCAACGGCGGATCGAAGCGCAGATCGACCGCACACGGCCGATGGCGAAGCGCCTGTGGGCACAGACGGTCACCGCGAAGCTGCGCGCGCAAGGTGCCGCGCTGGCAGATTTCGGACAGCCAGCCGCCGCCCTGTTTCGCCTGGCCGGCCACGTGCGCTCAGGCGATCCTGACAACCTGGAAGCCCAGGGTGCGCGCCGCTATTGGCCGCTGCTGATGGGGCCGGACTTCCGGCGTGACTCCGGCGAGCCGGGTGTGAATGGCTTGCTCAACTACGGCTATGCCGTGCTGCGCGCTGGCGTGGCACGCGCCATCTGCGCGGCCGGCCTGCACCCGGGCCTGGGCATCTTCCATCGGCATCCGCACAACCCGCTGCCCTTGGCCGACGACCTGATGGAGCCGTTCAGGCCGCTGGTGGATTCCGAGGTGCGGCGACTGGTGGCGGAAGGCGTACATGAGGTCGATGTCGCCGCCAAGCGGCGGCTGGCCGCGCTGCTGGTGGCGGACTTGCCGACCGCGGCCGGCAACACGCCGCTGGCCACCTGCCTGCTGCGCTGTGCCGCGAGCCTTGCCGAAAGCTATATCGAGGGCGTCGCCGCGCTGGCGTTTCCGCATTCCGACCCAGGAGGGCGCGATGGCACGGCCGGCGCGGACGAGCCTGTCGGGCTACAGGATCATGTGGATGTTCGTGATGTTCGACCTGCCGGTGACGACGAAGCCTGAACGCAAGGCGGCAGCGAAGTTCCGGCTGTGGCTGCTGGACCAGGGTTGGGAGATGAGCCAGTTCAGCGTCTACATGCGCTGGTGCGCCGGCAAGGAGCAGGGCGACCGCCGCTTGCGCGAGGTCGCGACAAATCTTCCTGGCACCGGCAAGGTGCACGTGTTGAGCGTGACAGACCGGCAGTTCGAGCAAATGGCCGTGTTCCGGGGCCGCGCGCGGGGCGGCAGGAAAGCCAAGCCCGAGCAGTTGACGCTGTTCTGATGCGCCTTTCCGGTCCCTCCATCCTCCGCTTTTCCTGTCTGTTGTCAGAGGGTTGGCGAAGGATGGAGTTTAGCCGATGGGGGAATGCGGGCCAGCCGCAACGGCGCCATCTTGTAGGCGTTCAGCGCCGGTAGTTTAGCCGATGGGGGAATGCGGGCCAGCCGCAACCGCGCAGCTATATCGGCCGAGCGAAGGGGAGTTTAGCCGATGGGGGAATGCGGGCCAGCCGCAACTATGTGCATGTGCTGTGCAGCGGCGCGCTGAGTTTAGCCGATGGGGGAATGCGGGCCAGCCGCAACGACGGCGTTGCAAGCCCCTTCGAGATTTTTAGTTTAGCCGATGGGGGAATGCGGGCCAGCCGCAACGCAGTCGGGCGAGGCCCATAGCAGCCCGACAGTTTAGCCGATGGGGGAATGCGGGCCAGCCGCAACCCGGCGCGTCGTGCGCGCGCGCGGCGCGGGAGTTTAGCCGATGGGGGAATGCGGGCCAGCCGCAACGAATACCTGGGGCTGGATCGCGCGGCTGGAGTTTAGCCGATGGGGGAATGCGGGCCAGCCGCAACGAATACCTGGGGCTGGATCGCGCGGCTGGAGTTTAGCCGATGGGGGAATGCGGGCCAGCCGCAACGAATACCTGGGGCTGGATCGCGCGGCTGGAGTTTAGCCGATGGGGGAATGCGGGCCAGCCGCAACGAATGAGGGTCATCGCCTTGCGGCGATGACCCTCATTCGTATGCGTCAGGCAAGGGCTGTTGAGGCTTCCCCCCCCTACCCCTCGAACATCGGCGCCGGCAGCCACACGAAGCCGTTGCCGTCCTTTGCCACCGTGCCCACGCCCGGGAACGGGAAGTGGTAGAACTGGGCCGGCGTGCCGCTTTCGGCCAGTTGCTCCAGCACGCGCCGGCGGGTCGCCGCACCCGCCGCCTTGTCGCTGTCGAAAATGTTGTGCCACTCCGGGTGCTTCAGCAGCAGCACATGGTGGTGGATCACGTCGCCGATGTTGATCAGCCGCCTGCCCTCGCTCTCGATCACGTAGCTGGTGTGGCCCACGGTGTGGCCGGCGGTGGACATGGCGGTGATGCCCGGCACCACCTCGCCGCCGTCACGCACGGCAATCAGCCGGTCGCGCACCGGCAGCAGGTTGGTGCGCGTATACAGCACGAAGTCGCGCGCCGGGCTGTTCAGCAGGCTTTCCTGCGTCCAGAAATCGAAATCCGACTGCGCGATCGCGACCCGTGCGTTCGGGAAGTTCAGCTTGTCGTCCTTGTCCACCAGGCCCCAGCAATGGTCGATATGCGCGTGCGTGATCGCCACCACGTCGATCTGCGCGGGCTGGATGCCGGCGGCGCGCATGTTCTCAAGCAGTTTGCCGTTGTTCGGGCCCAGCGCCTTGGACCGGTCGCCCATGCCGGTGTCGAACAGCACCAGGTTGCGGCCCGTATTCACCACCATCGCGTTCTGCGGCCCGGTCCAGCTGTCGGTCGGCATTCTATGCGCGCGCAGAATGCCGTTCAGCGTGGCGGGCGGGGCGGTTTCCAGCACCTTCTCCAGCGGGTCCAGCACCAGGGGGCCGTCGCTGACCACGGTCACCTCGAAGGTGCCGACCTTGAAGCGGTACCAGGGCGCGGCGGTGGTGTTGACGAAGGGCGCGGCGGCATCGGCGGCGCGGATGCCAAGCAGCGGTGCCGTGGCCACGGCGGCCATCAGCATTCGGCGATCCAGCATTGGAGTCCTCCCGGGGGGTTTGTTGCGCATCCAGCATAGCAGACCTTGCCCGGTCAACGGGAAGCACCAAGATGCGGCGGCGGCCACCGCTTCAGCCCATGGTTGCTGAAACTCCCCCGAATGCACCGCATCGCGCGACGCCACGCGACACTGATCGGTGGCTGACGGCCGCGCGCGCCGGTGGCAGCGTGCGAGGAAGGCTGATCGTTAAGTTATCGTTTTTGCAGTGCCCGCGCGGGGAACTACCTGACGGCGTCGGGCATTGCACGTTGGGGCCATCAACTGGGGGCTGACGCGCCATGCCCGGCTACACCACAAGCAGCTTTGCGGTCGATCCGCCGGGCACGCTGGTCGACGTCTCGGCAGACGGCAACGTGGCCACGTTCCGCAGCACCGGCGTCGGCGATCAGGAAATCTTCGCGATCGACATCGCCACCGGCCAGCGCACCCTGGTCGAGCGCTACACCGGCCCGTTCACCGCTGCCGAGGGCCCGAGTACGGTCCAGATCGGCCTGAACGGCGGCCAGCTCTCGGCCGATGGCCGCTACGTGCTGTACCAGATCGGCGAGCTGCAGGGCCGGCTGCCGACCACACCCATCGAAAGCCGGCTGCTGGTCAAGGACCTGTTCACCGGCACCACGCGCACCGTGGTGCAGGACGATCGCACAGGGATTGGGCTGGTGCCGCTCGACATTGATGGCGGCGGTGGCGTGGTGCTGTTCCAGCGCTTCACCGGCTCCGGCTCCGAACTGGTGCTGCGCAACCTGGTGACCGGCACGGAACAGGCCTTTCCGCGCGGCCAACCCGGAGAACTCGCACAGGGCAGCAATTTCGAACCCCTGTCGGCCGACGGCCTGACGCTGGCCTATCGGCCGCCGGGGCAGGGCATCGTCGCGCGCGACCTGGCCACGGGCGCGGTCTCGACGCCGGCGCCCGGCGGGTCAGTGACGCTGCCGGAATCGCTCTCGGCCGATGGGCGCTACCTGCTGGTGGGCGACGGTGGCACCGTGACGCGGCTGGATACCACCACGGGCGAGACGCTGGTGGTGACCACCGCCGCGTCCGGCCTGTCGTTCGCGCTGTCCGACAGCGGCAGGTATGCGAGCTACTTCACCACCACCGGCGAAACCGGCGTGGTGCTGAAGGACCTTGCCACCGGCCAGTCGGTGACCCTGCCGACCGCCGGCTTCGCCACAGGCCTGCCCACCAACAACGGCACGCTGGTGGTGCAACTGGGCAACGAGTTGGTGGAAGTGCGCTTCGCCACCCCCGTGGTGACGCTGGACACGATTGCCGGCGATGGCCTGGTGAACGGGGCCGAGAAGGCGGCGCCCATCGTCGTCTCCGGCACGTCCGACCAGCTGGGGGGCCTGGTGGAGCTGCGCGCCGGCGGCGCCCTGGTTGCCACCGCCACCGTCGGGCAGGACGGCACCTGGGCCACCCAAATCGACCTTGCCGCCGCGGCCGATGGCCCGCTCACCGTCTCGGCCCGGGTCGAGAATTTCGGCAAGGGCGGCACCGCCACCGCCAGCCTGCTGGTCGACAGCATGGCCTTCCTGAACATCGGCGCCATCGGCAACGGCGACGACATCGTCAACGCCACCGAATCCGTCATCCTGTATGGCGAAAGCGATGCGTTCGCCGGCACCATCACGCTGGTGCTGGATGGCGCGGCCCTGGGCCAGGCCACGGCGCTGGCCAATGGCGTGTGGCAGTTCAATGGTGCCATCCCGGTGCTGGCCGATGGCATCCACGTGGTGCAGGCCAGCAGCGCCGACGCGGCCGGCAACGCCGCCAGCGCCACCCGGAGCTTCACGGTCGACCGCACGCCGCCCGTCATCGCCATCACGGCGCTGGGCGACAACGGCACCCTCGGCGCCACTGGCAGCGCGCTGGTCACGGGCACGTCGGATGCGCTGTTCCGCACCGTCAGCCTGCTGGCAGATGGCGTGGCGGTCGGCCAGGCCGTGGTGCAGGCCGACGGCTCGTGGCAGGCCAGCGTGGATATCGGCGGCCTTGCCGGGTCGCTGACCCTGGTTGCCAGCGTCTCCGACCTTGCCGGGAACGTCGCCACCGATACCGAGAGTGCGTTCGCCGACCGCCGCTTCGTGCGCGTCAGCGAGGGCAGCAACGGCGAGCAGGGGGCGCCGGTGTTCATCCCCGGCGTGGCCTTCACCGTCGTCGGCTTCCCGAGTTTTGACGAGGCGGCCGACCAGCTTGCCTTCAGCGCCTTTTTCTACAGCCTGGGCCCCGACCCCGAGCCCGACGATTTCGTCGGCCCCTATCTCGGCAAGACGTACGTCAAGAACCTGGCCACGGGCGAGCTGGTGCCCGTTGCCGCCGGCGCGCCCGATGGCAGCCTGCTGGCCACGCTGTCGCCCGACGGCGGATACGTGGCGTTCGCGACGCGCGCGCGGCTGCTGCCGTCGGACACGAACGGCGGCGCCTTCACCAGCACCGACGTCAGCGACGGCATCGACATCTACCTCAAGAACCTGGCCACCGGCGCGCTGACGCTGGTCTCGGCCGCGCCCGATGGCAGCGCCTCGGGCGACAGCGCCACCACGTTCCTGTATGTCGGCTATGCCGAGACCGCGCAGTCGATCGCGGTGTCGGAAAACGGCCGCGTGGTCGCCTGGCTGCGCGAGACCGAGTTCACCAGCAGCAACGGCCTGGTGAACCGCGCGACCGAGCTGGTGGTGCGCGACGTGGTCGCCGGCACCAGCACCGTCCTGACCCCGCCCGACCAGGTCGTGCCGTCATTGGCGCAGCGCATCGCGCTGTCGCGCGACGGCGACGTGGTGGCCTGGCAGGCGAAGGTCAACTACAGCGCGCAGTTCGAGAACAACCCCGGCGGCCCGCCGGTGTACGACGCCCTCTATGGCGGCAATTGGCGCACCGGCACGGTGGGCCTGCTGAACACCAATGCAGCGGGCTTCCCGATCAGCACCGGCCTGCCGGGCGACGCCTTCTTCGCCCCGATCTTCAGCGCCGACGGCAGCAAGGTGGCGTTCCAGTCGCGCGCGTCGCTGTGGGTGAAGGATTTCGCCACCGGCGCGCTGACCCAGGCAGTGACCTGGGGGGCCACGGCCGTGCCGCCGTTCTTCACCGCCTTCCTTCCCGACGGCCGCATCCTGTTCAACACCGACGCCGACCTGCCCGGGGTCGCCGACCCGGCCGGCATCGACCTGTTCGCGGTCGATCCCACGACCGGCGCGGTCACCCTGGTCGCCTCGGGCGATCTCGCGATCCTCACTGGCGCGGTCTCGGGCAACGGCAAGCTGCTGGCGTTGACGACCATCGAGGCGCTGGAGGCGGCCGACACCAACGGCGAGTTCGACATTTATGTGACGCCGGTCGCCCCGACCACGGTCGCCATCACCGCCGCCGGTGGCAGCGTGGCGGCGCTGAGTGTCGCCGGCACCGCGGGCGCGATCGGCGCCACGGTTTCGCTGTTCATCGACGGCGTGGCCGCCGGCAACGCCGTGGTGGCGGCGGACGGCACCTGGGCCGCGACGCTGGCCGGAACCGGCGTGGGCACCGGCCCACATCAACTGCGCGCGACCATCACCGACGCGCTGGGCTTCAGCAGCAGCGATGGCGCCACCGTCACGCTGGGCGCCGGCGGCACCGTGACGGGCGTGGTGCTGGATGGCTACATCGCCGGCGCCACGGTGTGGGCCGATGCAGATGCCGACGGCGTGCTGGATCCGGGCGAGACCTTCACGATCACCAACGGCGCCGGCAGCTTCACCCTGGATGCCGATGGTGTGCGGCTTGCCACGACGGGCGGCACCGATATCGCCACGGGCCTGGCGCAGCCCTTCACCTTCCTGGCCCCCGACGGCTTCACCGCCATCACCGCGCTGTCCACGCTGGTGGCCCTGGCCGGCGGCGACCTCGCACCCTTCACGTCCCTGCTGCCTGCCCCTGCCCTGGCGCAGTCGGGCGACGTGCTGGCGGCGGCCCGCGCCGGCGACGCCGCCGCCCAGGCGCAGCTGCTGGTGATCACGCAGGTCGGCACCGCGCTGTCGCTGGGCGCCCAGGTGGTGGCGGCGCGCGACGGCGTGGCGCCGGGTGCCGCGCATGCGGCACTGGCCGCCGCCGTGGCCACCGCCATCGCTGGCAGCGCCACGCCGCCGGACCTGGCCGCGTTCGACGCCCTGGTCGCGGCCCAGGCGGCCGACGGCGACGCCGCGCTGGCCGACGCGCTGGCCAACGCGCTGGGCAGCATCCTGGAAAACCTGCGCCTGGCCATGGGCACGCCGGGCGGCGACGCAGCCGGGTTCGTGGCCACCCTGGCCGCCGTGGCGCGGCTGGGCCAGCTGGATGCCGCCCACGCGCTGGCCGACGCGGTGGCCGCGGGCGGCGCGCTGGACACGGTGGTGGCGGCCTTCAGCGGCGCCGCGCTGGACACCGCCATCGCCGCCGCGCGTGGCAACCTGGGCGACGTGGATGGGCCGGGCTTCGCCAATGCGCCCATCGCGGTCGCCGATGCCTTCACCCTGGCCGAGGACACGGTGCTGGTGGTGGCCGCCAGCAGCGGCGTGCTGGCCAATGATTCCGACCTGGATGGCGACACGCTTGCCGCCACGCTGGTATCCGGCCCCGCGCATGGCGTGCTGCTGCTGGGCGCGGATGGCGGCTTCACCTATGCGCCGGCGCCGGACTTCAACGGCACCGACAGCTTCACCTACCGCGCGGCCGATGGCGCGCTGGGCACGCTGGCCACCGTGACCTTCACGGTCACGCCGGTGGATGACCCGGTGCTGCCGGTGCCGCCCGCGCTGTCCTATTTCCAGGGTGGCGCCGGCGTGCCGCTGGGCGCGCTGCTGGCAACCCCCGTGGCGGCACCCGCGCTGGTGTCGGTCGGCACGGGCGCGGCCGGCACGCTGGTGGAAAACACCGATGTGTGGAACGCGATCAAGGCGGTTCAGCTCGACACCTACGCGCCCGGCATGGGCCGCGGCTTCACGGTGGCGAATTTCGTCGATGCGCGGCTGGACCTGTCTGCCGCCACGCAGGCGCTGGACGTGGCCGTGATCGGCGCCAAGCGCGGCCTGCTGCTGGGTGGCGCGGGCGACGATTCGCTCGCCTGGGTGGCGCACAGCAATGGCGGCGCCCTGTGGTCCGACCGCGTGGTGCTGGGCGGCGGCGGCGGCGACGACACGATCAGCATCCGCGCGGTCGCGTCCTCGACCGCGGACGATGCGTTGCTGGCCGACAACGCCCGGCCCGGCAATGGCGCGCTGTGGAACGCGCGCTACGACGGAAGGCTGACCATGGCCGAGGTCGATGGCGGCGCGGGCAACGACACCATCCAGGGCTTCGACGCGGTGCGCCTGGTGGCCACCGGCGGCGCCGGCGACGATCGCGGCCAGGCGGGCGGGGGCGCGCAGGATGAGTGGGTGGTGGCGGGCGTCGCCTCCGGCTACGTGGTGGCGATCTCGGGCGGCACGGTGACGCTGACGGACACCAGCCTGGCCGACGGCAATGACGGCACCGACACGCTGACGGGCTTCGAGTTCCTGCGCTTCGCCGATGGCAGCCTGCTGGCACTTTGACTGCCTGACTTGACAGCTTTGTAATTTCCAGATGACCCTGGCGCCAAGGCTGTCAGGAGGAGCCATCGCATGCCCGTGGCCGAGAAGACCCGTCTGTCCGTGGTGCCCACCGGTGCCGCCCTGGGCGCCACGATCGAGGGCTTCGATCCCGGCAACCACACGGAGAGCGAGTTCAACCAGGTCCGCTCGGCCTTGCTGGCCCACCTGGTGATCCGGATCCGCGGCACGGACATTTCCGACCCGCAGTTCGAGCAGTTCGGCCAAAAGTTCGGCACGTTGAAGCCCAGCCCCGATTTCACCCGCTCACGCCCGAAATACCTGGACGACGCACCGAGCGTGACGATCATTTCCAACGTCACCGAGGACGGCAAGCCGATCGGCGAGCATGGCGATGGCGAGCTGCACTGGCACACCGACCTGGCGTTCACCGACGAACCCAGCGCACTGACAATGCTGTTGGCGCGCGAGGTGCCGCCTACCGGCGGCAATACCAGCTTCGCCAACATGTACGCGGCACTCGACGCGCTGCCAACGGCGACCCTCCGGAAAATCGAGAAACTCACCTGCAAGCACCAGGCAAGCCACAACGCCCAGGGCGGCACGCGCCCCGGCTTTCGCGACATCGAAACCGACGATGTGCGCGAAATGCCCGGCCCCATCCATCCGCTGGTGCGCACCCACCCCGCCACGGGCCGCAAGGCCTTGTTCCTGGGCCGCCGCTTCGGCGCCTATATCCCCGGCCTGAAACTTGCCAACAGCGAGGCGCTGCTGGACGAGCTGTGGAGCGTTGCCGCACTGCCGCAGAACACCTGGGCGCAGGAATGGCGCGTGGGCGACCTGGTGATCTGGGACAATCGCTGCACCATGCATCGGCGCGATGCCTTCACCGGCCTGGGCCTTCGGCGCATGCATCGCCTCACCACCCTGGGCGAACGGCCGCGGTGATCACGGCCGAATCGGCGCGCGAGAAGCCGGGCCTTGCGGATCGCGTGGCGGACCAGCTGCGCCGCCTGATCGAGCGCGGCGAGTTCCCGCGCGACTGCCGGCTGCCCACCGAGTTCGCGCTGTGCCGCCGCTTCGGCGTCTCCCGCCCCGTGGTGCGCACGGCGCTGGCCATGCTGCGCGACCAGGGGATCGTGCAAAGCCTGAAGGGTTCCGGCAGCGTGGTGATCCGCGGCCCCGATCCGGGCGGGCTGAAATTCCCGCTGCTGCGCACCGTGGCCGACATCGAGAAATTCTTCGAGTTCCGCGTCACGCTGGAACGCGAAGCCGCGCGCCTGGCGGCCGAGCGGCACACGCCTGAGACGCTCGGCGCGATCGAAGCGGCCCTGCTGGAATCGGAACACGCGGTGGAGAACGAGCCCGCGGAGCTGGCGGGCGACACGAATTTCCGCCTGCATCGCGCGATCGCCCTTGCCACCGACAACCCCTTCCACGTCGCCACCATGGAAGCCATGCCCAACCTGGTGGGCATCGGCCCGATCGAGGTGCGGCACAACGGATTGCTCGAACCGCGCGCGCGGCAGGACGTGATCCTGCGCGAGCACCGCAAGATTTTCGAGGCGATCCGCGTGCGCGATGCGGCGCTCGCGGGCAACGAGATGGCAGCGCATATTTCGGCCGCACGGCGCTGGGTGTACCAACGCCATCCGTCGCAGCTGGCGCTTGCCGACGCATGACAGGAACGGGGCATACCCCGAAGGCAACAGGAAGGGGAACGACCATGCAGGCAACACGCAGGGCAGTACTGGCCGGTGCGGCGGCGCTGGCGGCGGCACCGGCGCGCGCGCAGCCCAGAAAATTCGTGATCATCAGCCACGCCGTGCACCGCAACGTGGTGACCGGCGCGAAGGGCGGCGATTCCTCGGCCGCCTGGCGCGCGCAGAACGGCACCGAGATCGAATGGCTCACCTTCGGCGTCGAAGCCGTGCACGAGCGCCTGTACCGCGAGGCCGCCCTGGCGCAGGGCCAGGTAGACATGGCGTTCCTGCTGGAACGCTACGGCGGCCCGCACATCGCACCGCTGTTCGAGGACCTTCGCCCCTACATGGCCGAGGCGCCGATCGAGGCACTGGACGAGATCTCGCCCAGCATGATGGCGGCGCACACCTACAACGGAAAACTCATCGGCATCCCGTACCGCCACGCCACGCACGGCTTCTTCGTCAACCAGGCTTTTCTGCGCGAACGCGGCGTCGAGCGCGTGCCTGAAACCTTCGAGGAGATCATCGCGGCCGCCGACAGGCTGACCTACGCGCGGCCCGACGGCACGCGGGTGGCCGGCTACGCGCTGTCCATGGACGACCCCTCCGGCATCATGGACATTATTCGCGCGCATGGCGGCGACTTCATCACGCGCGACTACCAGTACGTGGCCGATCGTCCCGAAGCGGTGCGCGCGCTGACCCTGCTGCGCGACTGGTATCGCCGCGGCGTGGTGCCGCGCAACGTGATGACCTTCAAGACCGAGGAGGTCATCACCGCCATGCAGCAGGGCCGCGCGGCCATGACCACGCAGCCCTATGGCCGCATCGTCAACTACAACGACCGCGAGAAAAGCCGCTTCCCCGGCGAGATCACCGTGCACGTGATCCCGATGATGGAAAGCGTGGCCGGCCGCGGCGCTGTGGTGCCGGCGAAAACCTCGGTCTGGGCCATGGGCATTCCGCGCAATGCGCGCGACAAGAAATTGTCCTGGTCGCTGATCCGGGAGATCTCGTCGAAGGAAAACACGATCCGCGCCGCGGTGAACGGCAACGGCCCGGTGCGCATGAGCGCCTATGACGATCCGCGCGTGCGGGAACTGGCGCCCTATGCCGACATGGAACGTCGCGTGCTGCCGACCGCGGCCCTGACTGTGCCCGGCTTCGAGAAGGCCGGCCAGGCCATGGACGCCTTCATGGAGGAGGTGCAGCGCGCCATGCTGGGCCAGGTGGAACCCCTCGCCGCCATGCAGTCCGCCGGCGCGCGCATAAAACCGATGCTGGGGTGAAGCCGAACGACGGAGCCGAAGCGCCCCTCACCCTGTCCCTCTCCCGAGGGAGAGGGGACCCTACGGTGGATGGTGCCGCTGCGTCCCCTCTCCCGAGGGGTGCGGACAGGGTGAGGGGCGCTTCGGCCCCGCGTACGAAACCCCGCCGCCGCACCGCCACCGCCACCACCCCCGGCGCGCTGCACTACGCGCTGCTGGCGCCCGCGCATCTGCTGCTGCTGGCCTTCATCCTGCTGCCCGCGATCTACGTGGGCTGGCTCAGTTTCACGCGCACCACCTTCGGCGCCGATGCGGTCTTCGTCGGCCTGGAGAACTGGCAAAGACTGTTCGCCGACCGCGCCTTCTGGCGCGCCGCCTGGAACACTTTCTGGGTGGTCAACGCCGTCGTCTACGGCGAACTCGCGCTGGGCCTGGCACTTGCCCTGCTCGCCGCCGGGTGGCTGCCGATGAAGAAGCTGTTCATCGCGCTGCTGATCGCGCCCTACGCCATCAACGAAGTGTCGGCCGTGGCCATGTGGCGCTTCGTGCTGGAGCCCGATATCGGCATGGTCAGCTGGTGGCTCACGCGGGTTGGCATCGGCCAGCTCGACTGGTCCGCCGATCCGTTCGATGCGCTGGCGCTGGCCGCGCTGCTGGGCATCTGGACGCACACGCCCTTCACCTTCCTGGTCCTGTATGCGGCGCTGCAGGGCGTGCCGCGCGAGCTGGTGGAAGCCGCCACGGTCGATGGCGCCGGGCCCGCAAAAGTGTTTCGCCACGTCACCTGGCCGGTGATCCTGCCGGCGCTGCTGGTGGCGCTGCTGTTCCGCACCATCACCGCCATGCGCATCTTCAGCGAGGTCTGGCTGCTGACCGAAGGGGGGCCCGCGCGCATGACCGAGGTGCTGGCGGTGTACCTGTACCGCAACGCCTTCCGCTACCACGAGTTCGGCCTGGCCTCGGCCACCGCGCTGGCCATGGCGGTGCTGTCGCTGCTGATCGCAACCCCCTATCTGTACCTGGCCTGGCGGAAACTGTTCCGCCATGCGTAGGCCGGGCGCGCTCGGCCGCGCGGCGCGCCTTGCGGCGGCGCTGCTGGCGGTGTGCTGGTCGGTGTTTCCGATCGCGCTGGTGGTGCTGAGTTCCTTCCGCCCGCAGCGCGACATCTTCGCGATCCCGCCGACGCTGATCTTCTCGCCCACCTTCAACAACTATGCGCGGCTGCTGGAGCAGTGGCCCGCCTTCCTGCCCAACATGCTGAACAGTTTTCTGATCACCGCCGGCGCCACGCTGGTGTGCGTGGGGTTCGCCACGCTCGCGGGCTACGTCTATGCGCGTTTCCAGTCGCGCCTGCTGGCGGTTTCGGCCTTCCTGATGGTGGCCTTGCGCATGCTGCCGCCCATCGTGGTGACGCTGCCGCTGTTCCCGCTGTTTTCCGCGCTGGGCGTGAACGACACGCATATCGTGCTGGTGCTGCTGTACGCGGCGTTCTTCGTCAGCCTGTGCACCTGGATCATGCGCGCCTTCATCGACCAGGTGCCGCGCGAGCTGGAGGAAGCCGCCGTGGTGGATGGCGCCCGGCTTTGGCAGATCCTGCGCCACGTCATCCTGCCGCTGGTGCTGAACGGGCTGATCGCGGCCGCGCTGTTCGTGGTGGTGTACGCCTGGAACGAGTTCGTCTTCGCGCTGGTCTTCACCACGCGCAACGCCCGCACCACGCCCCTGGTGATGAGCGAGATGCTGAGCACGATCGACGGCGTCGATTGGGGCGTGCTGTTCGCGGCGGCCACCATCCAGCTGGCCCCGGTGCTGCTGTTCGTGCTGGCCGCCCAGCGCTACGTGATCGCGGGGCTGACGGCGGGGGCGGTGAAGGGGTAGCCGGCAGGATCCGGCCCGGCCTGGTTCAGGATTGCGCAGGCGCAACGAACTATCCGGGAACGAACTTCACACGCTCAACCTGCACGATCTTTCAGAATCAAGGGGCGCGCCCGAGTCGCGGGAACGAATCGGGATTCGGTCGCCGAGTCGGAAAAACGCTGGATATTGTGGCAACCATCCCGTGCAGGCCGCAAGCATGTTCGTGCTGTGTGCCAGCCGACTCACCAGCGTAACGAATTCCATCCTGGGAGTCTCGGGCGAACCGCCGCGCTGAAATTCGCGCTGTCCGCGAAATCAGAAGTCGGTGCAGCGCCCCTTCTGCTCCCAGTCGCCATAGCGCGTGGGTTCCGGCCCCTTGGGCCCGCCGACTTCCTTCGCCGCCGGCGGTGGCGGCGCGGGCAGCGCTGGCGGCGGCTTCGGGGCCGTTGGCGCCACCGCGGCAGGCTTGGTTTCGGTCTCGGCCATGACCCAGCATATGGCGTGCGCGCGCAACCGCGCCAACCGCTTCAAAGCGGGCGTGCGAAAGCCCATATGGCGCGGCACCGCAACATGCACACTGCAAGCTGGGGACCGCACCATGGCTGGCTATTTCCGCACCGCACTGCTGCTGGCGGGCATGACCGCGCTGTTCGCCGGCATCGGCTTCGTCATCGGCGGCCAGACCGGCATGCTGATCGCCTTCGCGGTGGCGTGCCTGATGAACCTGTACGCCTACTGGAACAGCGACCGCGCCGTGCTGCGCATGGCCAATGCCCAGCCGATCGGCCCGAACGACGCGCCGCGGCTGTACCAGATGACCCAGGCGCTGGCCCAGCGCGCCGGCCTGCCTATGCCCGCGCTGTACATCATCCACGACAACCAGCCCAACGCCTTCGCCACCGGCCGCAGCCCGGAGCGCGCCGCCGTGGCCGTGAACACTGGCCTGCTTGATCTGATGCCCGAGCGCGAGGTGGCGGGCGTGGTGGCGCATGAACTCGCGCACATCAAGAACCGCGACACGCTGATCATGACCGTGACCGCCACCATTGCCGGTGCCATCGGCATGCTGGCGCAGTTCGGCGGCATCTTCGGCATGAGCCGCGACAGCGAAGGCCGCCCGGCCAATCCGCTGATGGGCCTGCTGATCATGATCCTGGCGCCGCTGGCCGCCATGGTGGTGCAGATGGCGATCAGCCGAAGCCGCGAATACGAGGCCGACCGCATCGGCGCCGAGATCGCCGGCGACCCGGATGGCCTGGCGAACGCGCTGGAATCGCTGGAGCGCGGGGTTTCGCAGATCCACTCCGGCTGGGCCGAGGCGAACCCCCAGGCGGCGCATCTGTGCATCGTCAATCCGCTGGCCGGCGTGGGCGTGGACAACCTGTTCAGCACGCACCCGAAGACCGCGAACCGCGTGGCCGCGCTGCGCGCCATGCGCGGTGGCGCGCGCGCCACCTTCGCCCAGGCCGCCCCCGCGCCCACCGGCTGGACCCGCCCCGCGGCACCGCCGCCGCGGCGCAATCCCTGGGCCAGGTAGAAGTTTTCCCCGCGCGGCCCTGGGTTGTTGCCTGGTCGCGTTTTCCGAGTCACCAGGTGATTCCACCTGGCTGGAAAACGCTCTAGTTTTCCGCGCATGGGCAACAGCGACGCTGCGGCGGCAATGCGCCAGACCGTGTTCATCAACGCGGCGCACTGGTTCACGCATTACTGCCTGCTGATCCTGCCCACCGCCGTGCTGGCCATGGTGCTGCAGGATGCCCGGGCCTTCGGCGACAGCTACGGGCCGATCCTGGCGCTGTCCACCGGCATGTTCGTGCTGTACGGCGTGCTGAGCCTGCCCATGGGCTGGTTCGCTGCGCGCATCGGGCGGCGGAACCTGATGGTGATCTTCTGGTTCGGCACCGGGCTTTCCATGCTGGCCACGGGGTTCGTTTCCGGGCCCCTGGGCATGGCGCTGGCACTGGCCGCCACGGGGGCGTTCGCGGCGATCTACCACCCGATCGGCACCGCCATGCTGGTCGATGCGGCGGGCGATCGCGTGGGCCGCGCGGTCGGCATCAACGGCGTGTTCGGCAATGTCGGCGTGGCCAGCGCCCCGGTGCTGACCGCCTTCGTCGCCGCCCTGGTCGGCTGGCAATGGGCCTTCATCCTGCCCGGTGCCGCGTGCGTGCTGTGGGGCCTGTTTTACCTGCGCGAGCCTGCCGCCGACGTGGCCGCCCAGCGCGCCGCTGCGCGCCCCTTCCCGACCATCCCGCCCGCCATCGTACGCCGCGCCGTGGTGGTGCTGCTGCTGGTCGCGGCTGTCTCGGGCCTGGTGTTCAACGCCTTCACCATCCTGCTGCCGAAGCTGATGGCCGAGCGCCTGGCCGGCGACCCCAGCCTGCTGAAGCTGGTCGGCATCCTGGCCTTTGCCGCGACCGTGTGCGGCGCGGCCACGCAGTTCACCGTGGGCCGCGCGCTGGATCGGTTGAGAATCCGAAAAATCTTCCTGCCGCTCAGCCTGGTGCCCGCGCCCGCCTTCTTCCTGCTGAGTTTCGCCGAAGGCTGGGTGGTGGTGCTGCTGTCCGGCGTGCTGGCGGCGGCGATCTTCGGCCAGGTCACGGTGAACGAGACCATGACCGCGCGCTACATCGCGCCTGCGCTGCGCACGAAGCTTTATTCCATCCGCTTCTTCGTGGGCTTCGGCGGTGCCGCGGCCGCCGCGCCGCTGATTGCCTGGCTGCACAGCGCCACGGGATCGCTTTCCGCCAGCATCATCGTGCTGGGGCTGTTCGCGCTGGTGACCCTGGGCTGCGGCCTGGCCTTCCCCGACCGGCCGGAGGAGCTGGCGCCCGAGCGCTGGGCCGATGCAGGCACGCGGGGGCAGCCGCAGGCGGCGGAGTAGGGCGGCGGCGGAGGCAGCGCAGCACCCGACGCAGCGCCCCTCACCCTGTCCCTCTCCCGAGGGAGAGGGAACCGTGCGACCCTATCCGTCTCAGGGTCCCCTCTCCCTCGGGAGAGGGACAGAGGCGTGAGGGGCGCTACGCCGGCGCCGGTCAGCGCAACGCGAAGCCTACTTCTTCCTTCGCAGCAGCAGCCGCACCGCGCCCGCATTGGCCCGATGCGGGTGCGCCGCCGCCAGCACTTTCCCCCGCAGCGCCGGCGCATTCAGCCAGTGCGGGAATTCGCGGAAGATCACGCCTGATCCACCGCCCGTGCCGGTGACCACCTCGACCACCCGCAGGCCATCGGCGTGGGCGTGGTCAATGAAGTGCCTCAGCCGCTCATGCGCCTGGCCGGCGGTCAGGCCGTGCAGGTCAAGCCGCCGTTCCGGGCGCATGGCGCCCTTGGCCAAGCCGTTCCAGCGCGTGTTGTCCACGCCGGGCGGATGATGGCCGATGGCCAGCGGCGGCGTGGCGCGCGGCGGAGCTTGCGGCCGGGATGCGAGCGGCGAGAGATCGACCGGTGCCGCTTGCGGCGCCGGCGGCGGATCAGGCGCCGGCTTGCCGCGCAGCGGCTTGGCGCTCCGCGTGAAGTGGCGCCACTCCTCCGCCTCCTCCGCGGTCAGGCTGCGCGGGCGCCGCATGCGGGATCACGCCAGCGCGGCGGGATCGTCGTCCACGATCACCACGTGCAGCCGGCGCGGGCCGTGCGCGCCCAGTTCCAGCGTCTGCTCGATGTCGGCGCTGCGGCTGGGGCCGGTCACCAGCATCACGTTGCGCGGCATGAACTGGCCGGTTTCCGGATGCGCCCGCTCGCGGCGCAGCGCGTCCCAGGCATCCTCGTACGGGCCCACGACCTTCGTCGCCGCCAGCACCACGATGCACGTCTCGGGCACGATGTTGAGCGTGGTCGGCGTGGGCGGGCCGCTGGGCAGCATCAGCGTGCCGGTCTCCGCGATGCCGGCGAAGGCGGTGGTCACGCCCACCACGTCGGACGGCACGGCAGCGCGCGCTTCCCATTTCAGCAGGGGGCGATCGGCCCAGGGGATCGCGTCGGCCAGGGCCGGGGCCAGCGCGAAAGCAGGCTCGAGATTCTGCGCGGCAAGATAGTCGGCCACCGCGCCGGGCACCTGCGCCATGGCGGGCACGCGGGCGGTGGTGCCGAATTCCTTCTCGACATTGGCGATGAACAGCGCCACCTGCGCCGGCCGCGGCAGGTGCGAACGCGCCGGCACCAGGTGGCGCGGATGGCGCGCCAGGCGGCCTTCCAGCATGGCGCGCTGGTCGGCGGGCAGTTCGCCCCGGCGCAGGCCGCGGCGGATCGAGCCCAGGATCGCCTCGCGGGTCATGTGCCGTGCCTGCCGGCCCTGTAGCGCGCCATGAACGTCGCACCTTCCGGCGCCGGCATGTCGCGCCCGCCGGTCCAGCCGGCGGCCAGCGGCAGCCAGGCGAAGCGGCCCTTCCTGCGCCCCAGCCAGCCCAGGCCACCCATGGCCAGGCGCGTGGCCAGCCGATAGAGCCGCGGGCGGCTGGCGAACCAGGCCCACATGGCCAGGCCATGGCGCTGGGCGGCGGGTGTCAGGTGCCGCTCGAACTGCTTTTCGCGCCAGTGCCGCATCATTTTCGGCAAGGGAATCTTCACGGGGCACACGCTTTCGCAGCGGCCGCAGAAGGTTGACGCATTCGGCAGGTGCCCGGCCTGGTCGACCCCGACCAGCGCGGGCGTGAGAACGCTGCCCATCGGCCCCGGATAGACCCAGCCATAGGCGTGCCCGCCGACCGAGGTATAGACCGGGCAGTGGTTCATGCAGGCGGCGCAGCGGATGCAGCGCAGCATCTCCTGGAATTCCGTGCCCAGCATGTTGGATCGGCCATTGTCGATCAGCACCACGTGGTAGTCCTGCGGCCCGTCCGGATCGCCTGGCCTGCGCCCGCCCGTGCTGAAGGTGGTGTAGACCGAGAAGTCCTGGCCCGTGGCGCTGCGTGCCAGCAGGCGCAGCAGGCTGGTTGCGTCCTCCAGCGTCGGCACCACCTTCTCGATGCTGGCGAGCGCGATGTGCACGCGCGGCAGCGTTTGCGTGAGATCACCATTGCCTTCGTTGGTGACGATGACGCTGCTGCCGGTCTCGGCGATCAGGAAATTGGCGCCGGTGATGCCAACGTCCGCCACCACGAATTTCTCGCGCAGGATGGTGCGCGCCTCCACCAGCAGGTCGCGGCGCTCGTGGAATTCGCGGGTCGCCGGCAGATGCGTATGCGACGCGCGAAAGCTTTTCTCCCAATCCTCGCGGTTCAGGTGGTAGGCGGGCGCGATGATGTGGCTGGGCGGTTCCTTCCTGATCTGCAGGATGTATTCGCCGAGGTCGGTTTCCACCGGGGTTATGCCGTGCCGGGCCAGGTGGTCGTTGATGCCCACCTCCTCGGAGATCATCGACTTGCCCTTGGTCACGGTGCGCGCGTTCGCGGCGCGGCAGATGCGCAGCACCGCATCGCGCGCGTCATCCGCCGTGGCACACCAGTGCACGGTGCCGCCGGCGGCCTCGACGTTGCGGGCAAAGCTGTCCAGGTAGAAATCGAGGTTGGCCAGGGTGTGGTTCTTGATGTCGCGGCCGATCTCGCGCAGCCGCTCGAATTCCGGAAGGGCCGCGGCGGCGCGGGCGCGGCGGGCCTGGAAATTCTCCTTCGACCGCGCCAGCGCCCGCTGCAGCGGCTCGTTCGCGATTGCACCGGCGGCGTTGGGCTTGAACGCGGGAGAGGTCACGTGCATCAGCGCGCGCCCTCGCCGATGGCCGGGCCATCGGCCATGCCGGCCAGGACCTCGGCCACGTGGCGCGCCTGCACGGCCGAGCCCTGGCGCTTCAGCCGCCCGGCCATGTTCAGCAGGCAGCCCATGTCGCCGGCCAGCAGCGTGGCGGCGCCGGTCGCGGCAATGCGCTGGGTTTTGTCGGAGACCATGCGCAGGGAAATGTCCGGGTACTTCACGCAGAACGTGCCGCCGAAGCCGCAGCACACTTCCGCATCCTCCATCTCGATCAGGCCCAGGCCGGCCACCGTGCCCAGCAGCGCGCGCGGCTGGCGCTTGACGCCCAGCTCGCGCAGGCCCGAGCAGCTGTCGTGATAGGTGACCGTGCCGGCATGCCGCGCGGTCACGGTTTTCAGGCCCATCACGTCGGTCAGGAAGCTGACCAGCTCGTGCGTTTTCGCGCCCAGCCTGGTCGCGCGGCCAGCCCAGTTCGGATCATCCGCCAGCAGTTGCGGGTAGTGCGCGTGGATCATGCCGGCGCACGACCCGCTGGGCGCCACCACATGGTCGAACGGCTCGAACGCGGCGATGGTTTTGCGCGCGATCTCGGCCGCCGTGGCGCGGTCGCCGCTGTTGAACGCCGGCTGGCCGCAGCAGGTCTGCGCGTCCGGCACGGACACGCGGCAGCCGGCCTGCTCCAGCAGCCGGATCGCGGCGAAGCCCACGGTCGGGCGATACAGATCGACCAGGCAGGTCACGAACAGCCCGACATGTGGCGCGACTGAACCGGTCGTTGCGGATGCCATGCCGTGCATGTAGCGCGCGCGCCCAAGCCCGCAAAGGCCGCAGCACGGCGCATTCAGCCCAACAGGGCGGTGGCGCGGTCGAACAGGCCGAGATCATCCATGGCGCGCGCCACCAGCATGGCGCCCTCCAGCGCCGCCAGCGCCTGGGTGGCGCGCTGGCGGGCGGGCTCGGCGGCCATGCCCTCGGCTTCCAGGCGCCGCGCCATGGCGGCGATGCACTGCGTGAAAAAGCGCCGCACCTCGGCCACCACCTCGGCCGGCAGGCCGCCCGCCTCGGCGCCCAGCACGCCGCACAGGCACATCCGGCCGTCGCGTCGCAGCGCGGCGCGAAAGGCGCCGCGCCAGGTGGGCAGAACGGGACCCGGGGCCGCCTCCAGCGCGCTGAGGAAGCGGTCGGTGTAGCGGCGCGCCACCGCGGCGGCCAGCGCGGTCTTGGTGGGAAAGTGGTGATGCACGCTGGCGCTTCTGATCGCCACGTCGGTCGCCAGGTCGCGGAAGCTGAAGCCGCCATAGCCGGCGGCGCGAATGCGCCGTTCGGCGGCATCCAGGATTTTTTCAGCACGGTCGGGATCGCGGGCCGGGCTTGGGCTGTGCATCAATTTCCTACCTGACGGTAGATAGCTCTGGACAGGCTGCCCGGCAAGGTTCATGGTGTTTCTACCGATCCATAGATAGGAATAGCCATGCGCTTCGACCAGAAGACCGCCGTGATCACGGGCGGCAGCTCCGGCATCGGCCTGGCCGTCGCCCGCGACCTGCTGGCCGAGGGGGCGAACCTGGTGCTGGGCGGGCGGGACGAGGCCAGGCTCGCCGCCGCCCAGCACGCGCTCGACCCGTCTGGCGCCCGGGTTGCCACGCTGGCCGGCGACATCGCCAACCCGGCCACCGGCGCCAGCCTGGTCGGGTTGGCAGAACGTCGGTTCGGTGGCCTGGACATCCTGGTCAACAATGCCGGCGTGTTCCGGCCCAAGCCCTTCCTGGACCTGACCGAGGCCGAGTACGACTGGTTCCTGGACACGATCCTGAAGGGCAAGTTCTTCACCGCCCAGGCGGCGGCGCGCGCCATGCGCAAGCGGGCCGGCGGCACGATCGTGCAGACCGGGTCGATGTGGGCAAGCCTGGCGGTGGGCGCCACGCCCAGCGCCGCCTATTCCGCTGCCAATGCCGGGGTGCATGCCATGGTGCGCAACCTGGCGATCGAATTGGCCGGTGACAGGATCCGCATCAACGCCGTGGCGCCCGCGGTGGTGGAAACCCCCGTCTATGGTACTTTTCTGCCGGCCGAGCAGGTCGCGGGCGTGGTCGCCAGCTTCAATGCGTTCCATCCGCTGGGCCGCAACGGCCAGGCGGGCGACGTGGCCGCCGCGATCCTGTTCCTGGCGTCCGACGCGGCCGGCTGGATCACCGGCGTGGTGCTGCCGGTCGATGGCGGCGTGACCGCCGGGCGGCAGTAGCGCGCCTTCGGGACAGGCGGAAACGTTACCGGTGCTGGCCGCTACCGGGTGGGCGGCGCGGGCTGCACCGGCAGCGCCGGCAGCAGCACCCAGGCGGCCACGGGCGCCGCCAGCCGCCCCGCCACCTCGCCCGCCTCCGGCCCGGTGCCGGTGAACAGGTCGGCGCGCGCAAAACCCTTGATCGCGCCGCCGGTGTCCTGCGCGAAGGTCAGCCGGGGCGCCACGCCAGGTGCGGCGATGAACACCGGCAGGCCCAGCGGCAGCATGGCGGGATCGACCGCGATGCTGCGCCCCGCGGTCAGCGGCACGCCCAGCGACCCGATCGGGCCCTGGTCGGCGGGCAGTTCCAGCGCGCGGAAGAACACATAGGACGGGTTGGCGTTCAACACCGCCTCGACCCGGTCGGGGTTGGCCAGCAGCCAGGCGCGGATCGACTGCATGCTGATCGGGCGGGCAAGCTGCCCCTGGTCCAGCAGCAGCCGGCCGATCGGCACATAGGCGTTGAAATTCTGCGCCGCATAGCCGATCCGCAGCACGCTGCCATCGGCGAACAGCAGGCGGCCCGACCCCTGGATCTGCAGGAAGAACTTGTCCACCAGGTCCATCCAGGCCAGCACCGGCGCCTGCGGCATGGCGCCGGTTTCGATCGCCGCGCGCGCGGGGCAGGCGGCCAGCGCGCCGCGATCGACGCAGCCGCGAATGCGCGTGCCGGCCCGCGCCGGATCGAAGCGGCCGGCATCCACATCCACCAGGCCCGGCGGGCGGGCGCGCAGCGGCGTGGCGCAGCCGGGACCGGCTTCGGTGCAGCCGGGATACACGGGCTCGAAATATCCGGTCAGCAGCGGCGGCGGGGTTTCGGGCGGCGGCGTCAGCGCCATGGGCGTGAAGCGGGATTGGATCAGGCGGCGGGCCGCGGCGTCGTTGCCAGGCGGCAGGCGGGCGGCGGCGGTGCACAGGCCACGCCACCAGGCGGCATCGGCCAGCGCCGCCCGGTCGATCGCGGCGTCCGGTTCGGTGGCCGGCAGGCGGGCGCTTCTGCACTGGCTGAGCAGCGCCGGGATCGCCTCATGCAGCCGGTCCTGGCGCCACCCGGGCAGGCCGGCCCAGCCCTGCGGCACGGGCTCCGGGCGGGGCGGCGGCGGCGGGGGCGGAGGTGGCGATGGTGCCGGCGTGGCGTCGGCGCGCGCGATTTCCTGTGGGGTCCCGGGCGCCGGATCGACAGCGCAGCTGGCCAACAGCAGGGCGGCCGGCAGCCTCAGGGCAGCGACAGCCCAGCGCCGCATCAGGTCGAAAGCATCACTCGCTGCGGGTGGCGACCAGCTGCCAGGTCGGATCGGCGCCACGCAGGTCGCGCTCGAACGTCCAGAAATCGACGGTCTCGGTTGGCACGTCGGTTCCGGCGACCACCTGGCCCGCCTTGTCGCGCGTCTGGTTGATCTGGTCGGACACGAACCGCACGGTGATGCTGGCCACCGTGCCGCGCAGGTCGGCCTCGGTCAGGGTCAGCTCGCGCAGCGCGGTGATGTCGGTGCGCTGGGCCTCGCCCGCCGCCTCACGCGCGGCGATCGCGCCGTCGAAGGCGGTGAACAGGTCGGGGGTCAGCAGCGGCTTCAGCGTGGCGCGGTCGCCGGCGGCAAAGGCGGTCACGATCATGCCGAAGGCACCCGCGGCACCGTCCAGGAACTGGTCGGCGTTGAAATTCTGGTCGATCCCCATGATGCGGCCCAGGGCCTGGCCTGGCGGGGTGCGCACATCCGGCAGGATCTTCGCAGGGCCGGCGACCACCGGCGCGGTCGGGCCATCGGGAATCGGCGCGTCCGGCACGCGGGCGTCTGCCGGCGGGCGCGGCTGCAACGGCTCGGGCGGGCGTTCGAACCCCTGGCGGCGGCCCAGGATGCTGCGCAGGCGCAGCACGAGGAACGCGGCCACCATGCCGAACAGGATCAGGTCGATCGGGAAGCCGCCGCTCATTGCCGCAAAAATCTCCTACACCGTAGACATAGGCGGCTACGGGGGTTGCCACAAGGATAATGGGCGGGACCCTTGCCCCGAACCGCCCGCGGCGCTAACGCAGCCGCCGCATGTTCCTGCTGCGCCATGGCCAGTCCGAGTTCAACGCGGTGTTCAGCGTGACCCGCCGCGACCCCGGCATTCCCGACCCGCGGCTGACCGCGCTGGGCCGCGACCAGGCGCGCGACGCGGGCATGGCACTCAAGGCGGAACGCATCGGGCGCATTCTGGTTTCGCCCTATACCCGCGCCATTGAAACCGGCGCCATCGTGGCCGAGGCGCTGGGCCTGCCGATCAGCGCCGTTTCCCCGGTGGTGCGCGAACGCTATGCCTTCGCCTGCGACATCGGCACGCCCACCAGCCAGCTGGCCGCCGCCTGGCCGGCGCTGGACTTCGCCCACCTGCCCGAGCGCTGGTGGCCCGAGATCGAGGAGCCTGCCGAATCCGTCTCCGCCCGCGCCCGCGCCTTCCGCGCCGACCTGGCCGGGCGGCCTGACTGGGGCGAAACCCTGGTGGTGTCGCATTGGGGGTTCATTCTGGGGCTGACCGGCAACAGCGTGCAGAACGGCGTGCTGCTGCGCTGCGACCCGACTGAGCCGCACCCTGCTTCCGTTTCCTGGCACCACTGACCGCCGGCGCCCGCACACAAGGACCCGCTCCGCCATGGCCGACACCCCCGCCCCCAGCTCGCCCGTGCCGAACCTGGCACCGCCGCCGCCGCTGGTGCAGAACGCGCTGTATGTGAAGGACCTGAGCTTCGAGGTCCCCGGCGCCCCCGACATCTACATGACCATGCGGTCGCCGCCGCAGATCCAGTTGAACCTGGATGTGCAGGCGCGCCGGGTGAACGACCAGAACCTGTTCGAGGTGGTGCTGACCATCGGTGCCACCGCGAAGGTCGCGGCCCAGCAGGGCCAGCCCGAAGCCACCGCCTTCGTGGCCGAGCTGGTGCATGGCGGCCTGTGGACGCTGAACGGCATCCCGGCCGATGCGGTGGAGCGGGTGCTGCTGGTCGATTGCCCCAGCCTGATGTTCCCCTTCGCGCGGGCGATCCTGGCGGAAGTGACGCGCGAGGGCGGTTTTCCGCCGGTGATGCTGGCGCCGATCGACTTCCTGGCCCTTTACGAGCAGCGCCGGGCACAGCCCGTCGGCAACGCCTGACCGCGGCAACGGGGTTCCAAGGGCCTCAGGCCCTTGGCTGGGGGGTTCAAGGGGGGACAGCGTCCCCCCTTTACGCGTCAGCGTCCGCCTTGCGGCTTTCCTTCTTGCGCTCGTTGCTGTCCAGCAGCCGCTTCCTGAGCCGGATGGCGCTTGGGGTCACCTCGACCAGCTCGTCGTCCTGCACGTAGGTCAGCGCCACTTCCAGCCCCATGCGCCTGGGCGGCGTCAGCATGATGTTTTCGTCCTTGCCGGCGGCGCGGATGTTGGTGAGTTTCTTCTCGCGCACCGGGTTCACTTCCAGGTCGTTGGCGCGGCTGTTCTCGCCGATGATCATGCCGGGATAGAGTTTTTCGCCTGGCCCGATGAACAGCGGCCCGCGTTCCTCGATGGCCCACAGCGCGTAGGCCACGCTGTCGCCGTCGCTGTTGCTGATCAGCACGCCGTTGCGGCGGCCTTCGATGTTGCCTTTCCAGGGGCCGTAGCCGGCGAACAGGCGGTTCATGATGCCGCTGCCCCGCGTATCGGTCAGGAATTCGCCGTGGTAGCCGATCAGGCCGCGGGACGGGATGCGGAACACCAGCCGCACCTTGCCGCCGCCGCTGGGCTTCATCTCCTGCAGCTCGCCCTTGCGGATGGAAAGTTTTTCCACGACGGCGCCGGAATAGGGTTCGTCCACGTCCGCGAAGACTTCCTCGTACGGCTCCTCGCGTTCGTTGGTTTCGTCGTTGCGGCGGGTCAGCACGCGCGGGCGGCCGACAGCGAGCTCGAACCCCTCGCGGCGCATCTGTTCGATCAGCACGCCCAGTTGCAGCTCGCCGCGGCCGGCGACCTCGAAGGCGTCGCTGTTGGCTTCCGTGGTGATGCGGATCGCCACGTTGCCCTCGGCTTCGCGCAGCAGCCGGTCGCGGATCTGGCGGCTGGTGACCTTCTTGCCCTCCCGCCCGGCCAGCGGCGAGTCGTTGACCAGAAAGGTCATGGCCAGCGTCGGCGGATCGACCGGGATCACCGGCAGCGGCGTTGCCTGCTCGGGGGCCGCGATGGTGTCGGGCACGGTGGCGTCGGCCAGGCCCGCCACGGCCACGATGTCGCCGGCCTCGGCGGTTTCCACCGGCGCGCGGTCAAGCCCGCGATAGGCCAGCAGCTTGGTCAGGCGCGCGGTCTCCTTCACCGTGCCATCGGGCGCCAGCACGCGCACCGGCATGTTGAGCCGCGCGATGCCCTGCTCGACCCGCCCGGTCAGCACCCGGCCCAGGAAGTTGTCGTATTCCAGGATGGTGGCGGTCAGCGCGAAGGGTTTTGCCGGGTCGCAGGTGGGCGCCGGCACGTGGCGCAGGATCAGGTCGAACATCGGCGACAGGTCTTTCCGCGCCCCCTCCAGCTCCGGATCGGCCCAGCCCTGGCGGCCGCTGGCGAACAGGGTAGGGAAGTCGAGCTGGAAATCGTCGGCGCCCAGGGCCGCGAACAGGTCGAACACCTCGTTCAGCACCTCGTCGGCGCGGGCATCGGCGCGATCGACCTTGTTGATCACCACGATGGGCCTGAGACCGCGGGCCAGCGCCTTGGTCAGCACGAACTTGGTTTGCGGCAGCGGGCCTTCCGCGGCATCGACCAGCACGATGGCGCCATCGACCATGGAAAGGATGCGTTCGACCTCGCCGCCGAAATCGGCGTGGCCGGGGGTATCGACGATGTTGATGCGGTGTTCGCCCCAGGCCACCGAGGTGCACTTGGCCAGGATGGTGATGCCGCGCTCGCGCTCCAGGTCGTTGCGATCCAGCGCGCGTTCGGCGACGTGCTGGCCGGCGCGGAAGCTTCCGGCCTGCTTCAGCAGCTGGTCAACCAGGGTTGTCTTGCCATGGTCGACATGGGCGATGATCGCGACGTTACGCAGGGACATTTTTCGGCGCCGGGCTATGTTGCGGCGCACACATAGGCGCTTGTCAGCGGCCAGTCACCTATTGTCGGTGCGGGGCTGGCCCGCGACGCGGCCGCAAGGCCGCGTCGGTGCGCCCGGCATCCCAGGGCAAAGTTACGCCAAAATGCTGTCGATCGCCTCGGCCATGGCCACGTCCTTGGCGGTCAGGCCGCCGGAATCGTGCGTGGTCAGGACGATTTCCACGCGGTTGTACACGTTGGACCACTCCGGGTGGTGGTTGTGCTTTTCCGCCAGCATCGCCACGCGCGACATGAACGCCCAGGCTTCCGGGAAATCAGCGAAGCGGAATTCCCGGCTGATCGCCTCGCGCCCGTTCACGGGCAGCCAGTTGCGCAGGTCATCAAGCGCCTGCGAGCGCTCGGCATCTGACAGTTTCGTTCCCATACTGAACAATAGGCGCCGGGGCCGCCTGACCGCAAGCATCTTGACCCGAAGGTCCGGGCGCCGGCATGTCCGGCCCGCCATGCGCCCCTTCAGCACGCCCCCCAGCACCGAGGAACTGGCCGCCCTGGCCGACCGGGCGCTGGATTGGATGGCCGCGCGCTTCCCCGCGCCGCTGCAGCAGCACCTGGCCGGCCTGCACATCATCGTGGAGGACCTGCCGGACGACGACACGCTGGCCGAGCTTGGCCTGGCCAGCCCCTATGAGCTGACGGGCCTGTACCGCGGCACGTCCATGCTGCATGCCAGCGTTAACGACCCCGGCGATACCCCCCCCCTGGTGGTGCTGTACCGCGAGCCGATCCTGCTGGAATGGATCGAGGACAGCCACGATCTGGGTCGCCTGGTGCGCAACGTGCTGGTGCACGAGATCGCGCACCATTTCGGTTTTTCCGATGCCGAGATCGCGGCGCTGGAGGCGGAGGGGTAGCAGGGTCCGCCTATCCTCGCTCCCGCGGGTGCGCCGCCCCATGCACGCGCGCCAGTTGGGCCGCATCCACCGCCGTGTAGCGCTGCGTGGTGGAAAGGCTCGCGTGGCCCAGCAGGTCCTGGATCAGCCGCAGGTCGGCGCCGCCTTCCAGCAGGTGGGTCGCGAAACTGTGGCGCAGCGCGTGCGGCGTGGCGTGCTCCGGCAGGTTCTTCGCGCGCCGCCGGTCGCGCAGCATCTTCTGCACCACGGCCGCATCCAGCCGGCCGCCGCGCACACCGATGAACAGCGGCCCGCTTGCGTCCAGCGTCGGCGCCAGGTCGAGGTAGCGCGCGACCGCATCCCGCACCGCCGCCAGGATCGGCACCACCCGGTCCTTGTTGCCCTTGCCACGCACGGTCAGTACCGCCGGCAGGGGGGCCGCGCGGCGCGGCAGGCCCAGAATCTCGCCGATGCGCAGGCCGGCACCCCAGGCCAGCGCCAGCACCGCATCGTCGCGCGCCGCCACCCAGCCGACACCGGGTGCTTCGGTGATCACTTCTGCCTGCTCGGCGGTCAGCGCCCGCGGCAGCGGTGCGCGGCGCCGCGGCGTGGCCAGCGCCTTTGCCGCCGGCACCGCCAGCCCATACCGGCGCGCCAGGAATTTTCCGAAGGTGCGGATCACCGAGAGTTTCCTGGCCCGCGTCGCGGCCGACAGCCCCTCGGCCGCCATCGAGGCCAGCCAGGCGCGCAGATCGGCGGGGCGGAGCGCGGCGAAGGTTTGCGCGTCGGGCGCAGCACCCAGGTGTTCGGTCAGGAAGGCAAGGCACCGGTCAAGGTCGCCTGCATAGGCCTCGACCGACAGCGGCGAGAAGCGGCGCTCGGCGGCGAGCCAGGCCAGGAAGGCAGCGCGTTCGGCGTGCATGGTGGGCCGAAGCCCCTCGCCCTGTCCCTAGTCCCGCGCCAGCGCGGCGGCGATCGCGGCGGCCAGGAAGCCCAGCAGCTCAGTGCCCTGGCCCGGATCGAACGCGCCGGCATCGCGCACGCCCACCGCCACCAGCGCCGGCCGCCCGGCGGCAGCATCCAGGTCCAGCCGCAGCAGCGCGTCGCTGGCGATCAGGGGGGCGGCTTCGCCGTACAGCAGCTTCTGGTCAGCGGCCTCGGCCCGCAGCACGACATCGCGGCTGGCGGGCAGCAGGCCGGCGACCGTGCCGGGCGGCAGGGTGCGGAAGGCCGGCGGCGCCGGACGCTCGGCGCACAGCGTGACGGCATCGACACCCAGCAGCTCCGGCAGGTGCTGTGCGATCGCGTCGATCGCGCCCAGGCGGTCACGGGTGCGCAGCAGCGCCAGCACGCCGCGCTGGATGCGCGACTGCGCCGCCATGTTGGCGCGCGCGGCGGCCACCAGCGCCTCGGCCTCGGCCTGGCGGTCCTGCGCGGCGCGGCGGGCGGCATCCAGCATGGCCTGCATGTGGTCGGCCAGGCCATCGCCATGCACGCGGCGCGGCGGTTCCAGCGCGGCATAAAGCTCCGGCCGGTCGGCCAGGAACCGAGGATTGGCGCGCAGGAACTTTTCGACCTCGCCGGCCGCGTCGGGCTTCGGCGCCGGCAGCGCGGCGGTCATCGGCCCCCCTTCACAGGATCGCCCCCTTCACAGGATCGCCCCCTTCACAGGATCGCCCGCTTCACAGGATCGACTGCCCGGTCTTGGCCCAGTCGGCCAGGAAGGCGGCCAGGCCCTTGTCGGTCAGCGGGTGGTTGAACAGGGCGCGCAGCACCGCAGGCGGCAGCGTCGCCACATGCGCGCCCAGCTTCGCTGCCTGGATCACATGAATAGGGTGGCGCACCGATGCCACCAGCACCTCGGTCCTGAGAGTCGGGTAGTTGCCGTAGATCGCAAGAATCTCCGCGATCAGCGCCATGCCGTCCTGGCCGACATCGTCGAGCCGCCCGACGAAGGGGCTGATGAAGGCGGCGCCCGCCTTGGCGGCCAGCAGCGCCTGGGCGGCGGAAAAACACAGCGTCACGTTCACCGCCGTGCCTTCATCCGCCAGCGCCTTGCAGGTGCGCAAGCCATCGACCGTCAGCGGCACCTTGACCGCGACGTTCTTGGCGATGCCGCGCAGGTAGCGGCCTTCCTTCAGCATGGTGTCGTGGTCGGTGGCGGTCACCTCGGCGCTGACCGGTCCGGGCACGGCGGCGCAGATTTCCGCGATCACGTCCGCGATCTTCCGCCCCGACTTCGCGATCAGGCTGGGGTTGGTGGTGACGCCATCCACCATGCCAAGCCCGGCCAGGGCGGTGATCTCGGCGACGTCAGCGGTATCGACGAAGAATTTCAAGGTCGCGCCTTGCGGGATAGGGAATCGGGCAATTCCGGTATAGCCCATGGGGATGGCTGCCGGAACCACCGTGCGCGTCCTGCTGACCGAGCCGGTCGGGCCGTACGACTACACGGTGCCGCCCGGCATGGCGCACGCCCCTGGCACGATCGTGCAGGTGCCGCTGGGCAGGCGCGCGGCACTGGGCGTGATCTGGGATGCCGACCCCGCGGCCCAGCCGATCGCGCCGCACCGCCTGCGCCCGATCGAAAGCGTGTTCATGGCGCCGCCGATGCGGGCCGAAATGCGCCGCTTCGTCGATTGGGTCGCTGCCTACACGCTCTCGGCTCCGGGCGCGGTGCTGCGCATGGCGCTGTCGTCGCCCGCCGCACTCGACCCGCCGGTGGCCGCCGTGGGCTGGCGCGCGGCGGACGGCGCGGTGGCCAACACGCATGCCCGCCGGCGCGTGCTGGCGGCGCTGGGTGATGGCCCGCCGCGGCTGGGCACCGCGCTCGCGCACGACGCCGCGGTGACCCCGGGCGTGATCCGCGCCATGGCGCAGGCGGGGCTGCTGGAAGCGGCGCCCCTGCGGCCCGCCGCGCCCGCCTGGCCCACACCCGCGCCGGCCATGCTGACGCCGGCCCAGGCCGACGCTGCCGCCGCGCTGCGCGGCGCGGTCGCGGCCGGAAAATTCTCGGTGACCCTGCTGCAGGGCGTGACCGGCTCGGGCAAGACCGAGGTGTATCTCGACGCGATCGCCGCCTGCCTGGAGGCGGGCCGCCAGGCGCTGGTGCTGTTGCCGGAAATCGCGCTGTCGGCGCAGTTGCTGGATCGCTTCGCGGAAAAGTTCGGCCAGGCGCCGGCGCAGTGGCACAGCGAGCTTTCCAGCCGCACCCGCCGCACCACCTGGCGCGCGGTGGCGGAAGGCCAGGCCGCCGTGGTGGTCGGCGCCCGCAGCGCGCTGTGGCTGCCGTTCGCGAAGCTCGGCCTGGTGGTGGTGGACGAGGAGCACGAGGCCGCCTTCAAGCAGGAAGACGGCGTGGTGTACCACGCGCGCGACATGGCGGTGGTGCGCGCCAGGCTGGAAGCCGCACCCTGCGTGCTGGTCAGCGCCACGCCCAGCCTGGAGAGCGTGGCGAATGTCGAGTCCGGCCGCTACGCGCGGAAAAACCTGCCGGCGCGGATCGGGGCGGCCGGGCTGCCGGCGATCGGCGCGATCGACCTGATCGCCACCCCCCCGCCGCGCGGCACATTTTTGGCCCCGCCGCTGGTCGATGCGGTGCGCGAAACGCTCGCGCGCGGCGAACAGGCGCTGCTGTTCCTGAACCGCCGCGGGTTCGCCCCGCTCACGCTGTGCCGCGCCTGCGGGCATCGCATCCAGTGCCCGAACTGCACCGCCTGGCTGGTCGAGCATCGCGCCCGCCGGCGCCTGGAATGCCACCATTGCGGCCACACCGAGCGCCTGCCGGAAAAGTGCCCGAGCTGCGGCGCCGAGGGCACCATGGCCCCCGCCGGCCCCGGCGTGGAGCGCATCGCCGAGGAGGCGGCGGCGCTGTTCGCCGACGCGCGAACGGCGATCATGGCCAGCGACACGCTGCCCGGCCCGCATGCCGCCGCCGCCATGGCCGATGCCATCATCCGGCGCGAGATCGACCTGGTGATCGGCACCCAGGTGGTGGCCAAGGGCTGGCACTTCCCGCATCTGACGCTGGTCGGCGTGGTCGATGCCGATCTGGGCCTGGCGGGCGGCGACCTGCGCGCCGCCGAGCGCAGTTTTTCGCTGCTGCACCAGGTTTCCGGCCGCGCCGGGCGGGCCGAGGCGCCGGGCCGCGTGCTGCTGCAAACGGTCACGCCCGGCCATCCGGTGATGGCGGCACTGCTGAGTGGTGATGCCGAAAAATTCCTGGCCGAGGAAGCCGCCCAGCGCCGCCCGACGCTGCGCGATCCGATCGGCTGGCCGCCCTTCGGCCGGCTGGCCGCGCTGATCGTGAGCGGCCCGCAGGAAGCCGAGGTCGAAGCCGCCTGCCGGGCGCTGGCGCGCGCCGCGCCCCGTGCGGAGGGGCTGGCGGTGCTGGGGCCGGCGCCCGCGCCGCTGGCCATCCTGCGCGGCCAGCACCGGCGGCGCTTCCTGCTGCGCGCCGCGCGCGGCGTGGCGGTGCAGCCGCCGTTGCGCGCATGGCTGGCCGCCACCGACGTGCCGCGCGGCGTGCGCGTGGCGGTGGATGTGGATCCGGTGAGCTTTCTGTAGGGAGTGGGGCGGAGGGCGGTGAGGCAAGGCACCCTCACCCTGTCCCTCTCCCGCAGCGCGGGAGAGGGGACCCTGTTGCAGCACGAGGCAGGGCGCCAATCATGTCGGGTGCCGGGGCCGCGGTCCCCTCTCCCATGCAATGGGAGTGGGACAGGGTGAGGGCCTTGCCCGGCTACTGCCGGCCGACGACCGACGACCCTCGCGGCGCGCGCATGCTCTCGGTGCGCAACTGCCCGCAGGCGGCAAGAATGTCGTCGCCGCGCGGCGTGCGCAGCGGCGCCGAAATGCCCGCATCCATGACGATGCCGGAAAACCGCCTGATCGCCTCGGGCGTCGAGGTTTCATACGCGCTGCCGGGCCAGGGGTTGAACGGAATCAGGTTCACCTTCGCCGGCATGCCCGCGATCAGCCGCACCAGCGCATGCGCATCGGCAGGCGCATCGTTCACGCCCTTCAGCATGACGTATTCGAAGGTGATCCGGCGCGCGTTCGACAGGCCGGGATAGGACCGGCAGGCCGCCATCAGCTCGGCGATCGGGTACTTGCGGTTGATCGGCACCAGCTGGTCGCGCAGCCCATCGGTCACGGCATGCAGGCTGACGGCCAGGTTCACGCCAAGGTCGCGCCCGCAGGCCTCGATCAGCGGCACCACGCCGCTGGTGGAAAGGGTAATGCGCCGCCGCGACAGCGCGATGCCCTGGTCGTCCATCAGCAGGCGCGTGGCATCGCGCACCGCTTCGTAGTTGAACAGCGGCTCGCCCATGCCCATGAACACGACGTTGGACAGCAGGCGGGCTTCGTTCTGCGGCGTCGGCCACTCGCCATAGGCATCGCGCGCGACCAGGAACTGACCCACGATCTCGGCGGCAGACAGGTTGCGCACCAGGCGCTGCGTGCCGGTGTGGCAGAAGCGGCAGGTGAGGGTACAGCCGACCTGGGAACTCACGCACAGCGTGCCGCGGGGTTCATCCGGGTCGCGATCGGGGATGTACACGGCCTCGATCTTCTGCGCGTCACGAAGGCCCAGCAGCCATTTGCGCGTGCCGTCGGCGGCGGTGCGGTCCTCGGCGATCGCCGGGCGACCGATGGTGAAGCTTTCCGCCAATCGCGCCTGCACGGGGCGCGCGATGGAGGTCATGGCCGCGAAATCGGTGGCGCCGCGATGGTAGATCCAGTGGAACACCTGGCCCGCGCGGAATTTCGGCAGGCCGAGTTCCGCGAGCGCCGCCGCCAGCGCGTCGCGCGAAAGCCCCACCAGGTCGATCCGCCCGTCAGCACCCCGCGCTTCGGGCAACAGCGCGTCGGGCAGCTTGGCCTCGACCGCCAGCGCCTCGGCACTGCTCAGCAAGCCGGCGCCCGCCGCAGCAGCGCCGTGCATCGCTCAGCGCTCCTCGTCCTCGCCGGGCTCGGCCACCTCGATGTCGGCGGCCAGGTCGGCGTCGCCGTCCTCCAGGTCCGAGGTGTCCTCCAGCACTTCCTCGTCCTCGTCGGCCTCGACCTCCGGGGTATCGGCGACCTCGACCTCGTCGGCCACGGGGGCGGCGGCGGGAACGTTGCGGCGGGCCTTGGCGTCGGCCGCCGGGCTGGGGCGGCGCGGGCGCGGCTGCTCGGCCGGCTGCTCGGTGCCGCATTTCGGGCAGATCGCGGGCGCGCGCATCAGGTCGTAGAATTTCGTGGCGCAGGAAACGCAGGTGCGCTTCAGGCCCAGTTCAGGCTTGGCCATGGCCAACCTCGTGTCATTTCAAAGCCGGTCTCGCAAGGGCGGGGGCGGATGCCACGCGCCCACCCTGATGTCAAATAGGCGCGGCCATGCTACGGCCCGCGCAGCATGCACATCACCGCGATGACGGCGCGCCGCGCCACCAGGGGGCTTTCGGGCACGGTCCGCGTGCCGGGCGACAAAAGCATCAGCCACCGCGCGCTGATGTTCGGCGCCCTGGCCGTGGGCGAAACCCGCATCACCGGGCTGCTGGAGGGCGAGGACGTGCTGCGCACCGCGGCCGCCATGCGCGCCCTGGGGGCGACCGTGACACAGGACGCACCCGGCACCTGGCGGGTCAGCGGCCGCGGCATCGGGGGCCTGGCTGAACCCGCCGACGTGCTGGACATGGGCAATGCCGGCACCGCGGCGCGGCTGATCAGCGGCATCCTGGCCGGCCACGGCATCTTCTGCGTGCTGACCGGCGACGCCAGCTTGCGCAAGCGGCCGATGCGCCGCGTGATCGACCCGCTTTCCGCCAGCGGCGCGGTGTTCTTTGCGCGCGAAGGCGGGCGCCTGCCCATGGCGATCCGGGGCGCGCGCGATCCGCTGCCGCTCGATTACACGCTGCCCGTGGCATCCGCCCAGGTGAAGTCGGCGGTGCTGCTGTGCGGGCTGTGCGCGGGCGGCACCACCCGCGTGGTGGAACCCGAACCGACCCGCGACCACACCGAAACCATGCTGCGGCATTTCGGCGCGACGGTGCAGGTGCAGGACACGGCGGCCGGGCGGGAAATCCTGCTGACCGGGCAGCCGGAACTGCGCGCCGCCGATGTCGCCGTGCCGGCCGACCCGTCCTCGGCCGCCTTCCCGCTGGTCGCCGCCTGCGTCGTGCCGGGATCATCCATCGTGCTGCAGGGGGTGGGGCTCAACCCGCTGCGCAACGGGCTGCTGGCGACGCTGCGCGAGATGGGCGCCGACATCCGCATCGAAGCCGCGCGCACCGAAGGCGGCGAGCCGGTGGGCGACCTGCATGTCACGCACACCGGCTTGCGCGGGATCGAGATCCCGCCCGAGCGTGCGCCCAGCATGATCGACGAATTCCCCGCCCTGGCCGTGGCCGCGGCCACGGCCGCCGGCACCACGCGCATGCGAGGCCTGGCAGAGCTGCGGGTGAAGGAAAGCGATCGCCTGGCCGCGGTGGCCGCCATGCTGCACGCCAACGGCGTGCGGCACACGATCGACGGTGACGACCTGATCGTTCAGGGCGGCAACGGCGCCCCGGTTTCCGGCGGCGGCCTGGTGGCCACGCACATGGACCACCGCATCGCCATGAGCGCGCTGGTGCTGGGCCAGGTCGCCGAACAGCCGCTGCGTATCGACGATGGCGGCTTCATCGACACCAGCTTCCCATCCTTCGCCGCCCTGATGCGCGGGCTTGGCGCGGAGATCAGCGCCGATGGCTGACGAAAAACTGCGTGTGATCGCCATCGACGGCCCGGCCGCGGCCGGCAAGGGCACGCTGGCGCGACGCCTGGCGCAGCATTTCAGCCTGCCCTACCTGGACACGGGCCTGCTGTACCGCGCCGTCGGCCGGCGCGTGATCGACATGGGCGGCGACCCGCGCGATGCCGAACTGGCCGAGGCGGCCGCGCGGCGGCTGGGCGAGGCCGACCTGGAGCGCGCCGATTTGCGCGTGCCGCAGGTCGATATGGCCGCCAGCCGCGTGGCCGCGATCCCGATCGTGCGCGCCGTGCTGGTGGATTTCCAGCGCGCCTTCGGCGAAAGCCGCGGCGGCGTGATCGACGGGCGCGACATCGGCACGCGCATCTTTCCCGACGCGCCGGCCAAGCTTTACGTCACCGCCAGCCCGGCGGTGCGCGCCGAACGGCGCTGGAAGGAACTTCTGGCGCGCGGCGTGAAGGCGGAACTGGCCACCGTGCGCAACGAGATCGAGGCGCGCGACCGCCAGGACGTGACCCGCCCGGTGGCGCCGATGGTGCAGGCGGCCGATGCGGTGCGCATCGACACCACCTTCCTTGATCCCGACCAGGCCTTTGCCGAGGCGCTGGCGGCGGTGCTGCCGCGATTGCCGGTGGCGTAGGCTTCACGCCTGGGGCCGATTGCGACTCACTCGCAATTGCGACAGACTGCCCCCGCATGTGCGACCTGGCCGATGTGATCCCGGATGGCACCACCAGCGCGTCCGACCGCCTGCTGGTGGCCGCGCTGCGCTGCCACGCCGCCGGTGCCGGCTGCGACCTGGTGGCGTTCTTCGACCTGGTGTTCGGCCCGCGTGCCGCGCCGGCGGTGGCGCATGCGCTGGCCCGATTCGCCCGCGCCCTGTTGGCGCGCGGCCGGCGCCAGCCGCGCCTGGGCCGGTCGGGCGAGCCGCCGACGCCCGACGAGATTTCCGCCGTGCGGCTGATCGCGGCACTGCGCGCCCGCGACCACGAATCCGCCGCGCGGCGCCTGGCGTGGCTGGCGCCGCCGGCCACGCGCGGGCGCCTGCTGGCCGCGGCGCTGGGCCTGGCCGATCTGCTGGCAGGCCACGGGCTTGCCGTCGCCGCTGAGTAATGCGGCTGTCAAGCGGCGCGGTGGGTGGACGAGTAGGTGGTGCCGTTGGTGAGCATGGCCCAGAGCACGTTGGTTCGCTGGCGTGCGAGGGCGATGAGGGCCTGGGCATGATGC
>JAESGU010000114.1_pt1 | contig 48547 bp, 40 predicted proteins | sample 9266271 | NCBI WGS metagenome assembly JAESGU01 (sample SAMN15740544, study PRJNA653495) | algae metagenome | isolation source: Scytonematopsis contorta HA4267-MV1 and co-occurring heterotrophs from mud... | place: USA: Palolo Valley Trail, Honolulu, Hawaii | collected 2009-07-25
TTAATCACTGGCTTTAATCACTGGCTTTAATCACTGGCTTTAATCACTGGCTTTAATCACTGGCTTTAATCACTGGCTTTAATCACTGGCTTTAATCACTGGCTTTAATCACTGGCTTTAATCACTGGCTTTAATCACTGACTTTAATCACTGACTTTAGTCACTGGCTTTAATCACTGGCTTATCTTGATTACTTCATCGATACAATTTTTGTTGCTGTTGTTGCCATTGGCGTTGTTGTTCTTGGAATCGGCGTTGTTGTTCTTGGAACTGACGCTGTTGTTCTTGAAATTGACGCTGTTGTTCTTGCCACCGAAGCTGTTGTTCCTGTTGTTGGCTTTGCCAATAAGGAGGATATTGCTGCGGATTTTTCAACACTTGGCGCTGTTGTTCTTGCCATCGGCGTTGTTGCTCTAGTTGTTGAAGTTGCCATTGACTCTGCTGTTGTCGATGTTGTTCTTGCCACTGACGTTGTTGTTCCTGCCATTGACGCCGTTGTTCATCTTGTTGACGTCGCCAGTAATCCTGCTGTTGCCGTTGTAGTTCTTGCCATTGAAGTTGTTGCTCTTGCCATCGGCGTTGTTGTTCCCGCAATTGGCGTAATTGTTCTTGCGACTGGTTAGCAATCAAAAGTTCCTTAGTTTTATTTTTAACAAAATCTGGCTCTACCTGTATCTGTAAATCTTCTTGTATACTATTTACCTGAGAATTACTTTTTGCAGAAGCAGTAGATGGTAAGCTGAAAAATGAACAAAATAGTACTACAAAGGAGAATATTACATTAATCCCTTTATTATTAATTAGGTTCAAATAAATAAGTGAATGAGTAAATTTATACCCAGTTTTCCAATTAGGTGAGTTCAGGATATTTTGCTTATGATTAAACATTTTATTCCCCTGTAAAATCAAAATAACGGTAATGTATAGACTTATCGCTCTAACTAAATAGTATCGCGGATAACAACACTCTTACATCTCCCAGGATAAAGCTTATATCCCTACCTCAAGAAAGATGAGAGATTACGGTGTTTTTGTTAAATTGTTACTAAATATTAATACTTATAAACTACTTTTAAACAAAACTTTAAAAACATTATTACTTACATCCAACTTATTCCCACCAGGGTCAGAGCCAAAATCATATTCATTATTAGTCCAAGAAAGATTTAAAGAAGAACTTTTATCATTATCACCAAACTTAAATTGAGCTTGAACACCATAGCGAGAACGGCTAGAATTTTCATTAATAGGCGTGTAATATGCTGACAAGATAAAATTCTCACTAAACTTAATAGTCAAATCAGCCAACAAAGTATTACCAATAGAATTAGGTAAAATCCCGTCAAAATAGTTAACTAAACCCAAAGAGAAAGAACCAAGGTTAGCCCTAGCACCCAAAGTAACAGAACTGGCAGGAGAATCAAAAATAGTTCCACCAATCTCCATTTTTCGATTCAAAGCATAATTCAACCCACTAGACAGAACTAAATTATTATTTCCACCTAAGGTAAAAGTTTTCGATACACTACCTTGTACTTGGCTATAATAATCAGTATCTGGATTAGTATAAAAAATACCTCCAACTGAATAATTCCAACCATTTAAAGTATTTTTAGTATAATCAGTACCAATATAAGCGTTTAATTTTTCTCCACCAATTATCCCCCCATAATATCTCCAAACATCATTGTATCCAGTAATATTACCACTAATACTAATGTGTGGATAATAATTAATATCTTCTGTATACTTACTAGTACTAATAAAATTTGCTTCTTGATTAAACATAGTCAGATAAACTTGACCATAAAAATTATCAAGATTGGAATTAGAAAAAGCTTGACCATTTACCAAAGAAGTCAGATTAACATTAGACTCTACCCCACCTTCTCCACCAGCAGAAGCTAATACTTGACGCGAACCAATAGTTTCGTAACGAGAACTATTCGACAAACTACGCTTAGTCACAGGAGAAACCCCAATCCAAACGCTATCAAAAATTCCAGGGGGAAGTTGGTTTAAACTCCCTCCCGACAGTGGAGTTTGAGCACGTCCAACACCACCATGATAGAAAGTAAAACTATTAGCGGGTAACCTAACATTATTAGCAGCTAAAAATAAATTTTGGTTGATATTTGTATTTACAGGATTACCACTTCCCTCAATTTCTGGAACCATATCCGGTAGAATTAAACCACTTAATTGCACAGCAGAATTAAGCAGCGCATTTTTATCATTAGCAATAAATCCAAAACCGCGAACAGTACGACCAATAACTGCTTCCTTATCATTAGCTCGCACAATTTGTCTAACAGTTGAATAAAAACCAGCAGGTGAATTCCGATTATTTTCCTCCCTTCTTACCGAACTCCTACTTGATTGATTATTACCAAAAAAACCACCAGAATTAGAGAAAAATATATCTACACCAACATTTTGACCATTCGCTCCACTTTGAAACCCAGGTTCTCGGATAGCGGCAATTGATTCTGGTGTAAGTATATCTCCAACATTGGAAGTTTGAATAATTCTTCTTGGTAATAATGTATCTGGGTCGATAGAATCCTTATCAGTAAACAGACCGGGAGTATAAGTACATTGTTGATTGGAATTACCTGTACCAAAAAGACAAGAAGCAGTCAAACTCAATTGAATTTCTGTACCGAGTAAAGTCTGGGGTTCCTTTGTAGTCAGCGTAACCTCATTTCTAGTTCTAATTGTTTGTAATTGAATATAACTTCCAGTTTGCTCTAAGGTAAAAATATTATCTTTAGTTAAACTTTCTCTAATTTGATTATCAATTTTGAATAAACCATTATAATCAAAAGTCGTATTTATCTCATCGCCAAAATTAGTTTCTACCGATAATTCTGACTCTTTTAAATGATTGACAGTCATCCCATTAAGCGGAAAAGTAGTTGTAAAGGGATTAACCTTCTGATTAACCGCAACAGTTGGTGGCTTAATAAAATTAGAATCTTGTACATTATTATCTACAAGCTTCTCTTCTGCTAGTTGTCGATTTACTCCAGTCGCAGTAAATTCCGGTTGAGAATTAGATATTGAGAAGGTTTGTTTTCCTCCTTCCCTATTCAAGCTAAAATTTTGTTGTATTTGTGGTGAAGCAAATTCAGGCTTTGCTACATTGTCAGGTTGACAATATTCTTGATTTTTAACCTCCATTTCAGAAGAAAATAACTTTGTAAATTCAGCATCTACAGTACTTTCAGGAATCAAAAAATCAGGATTAGTAAACTCTATATCTTTTATAAAACTAGGATTACAGTTATATTGATTTTTAGTTACCTGCTGATTAGGATTTAGAGTATTCAGCTTAATTTCTTGAGTTTGATTTCCTAATTCTGGTGTATTCACAGATTCAGGTTGAGAAATAGATACTAAATCATCTTCTAAAGAATCATTCGTAACATCTATATCCTTTGCTAAAGGTAATTGTGATTTTGCATTATTATCCTTACTTACTACATCTAAATCATTCCCAATTGTTTCACCATATGCTGTTTTGGGAGCTAAGACAGTGGTAGAAGTCAATAATAATGCAACTTTTAATTTATGACTTTTCCTTTTCATCAATTTTTCAATAGTAAGTAGGTTGGGTTGAGGAACGTATGCCGAAGCGGCACGCTGCGCGAACGTGTAGCGTCCGCTTAGGATGACCCAACATATTAGTAAATCTATTAGCTATAAATTGGTGGACTATCTATAAACAAACGCTTCACAAACACACTGAATCTTGAAAAGATAGGTTCCTCAACACCAACCCATTAAACTATCAAACTTAATTTCCAGACTTAATGGTTACAGTACCAATACCAGTAGTAACTGGTATTTGTGGAGCTCTATTGAACTGGTTATTTTGTGCTGTGCCAAGTGTTCCTGTTTCTGTGGTGGAATTAATTGTTCCATTAGTCCCAATACTAACTGTACCAGCACTTCCTACGGCACTAGCTGTGTTTACGGCAGGAGAAAGAGTGGTTGTGGTTACACCATTTGTAATGATAGTTCCCGTCTGTCCAGTCCGATTGGTTGCAGTAGCAGCCGCATTCTGTTTACCCACAGCAGCAGATACAGCAGCTCCGGTTACTTGATTATTATTGAGTGAGAATGCCGCAGCACCAGCAGCACCACCTTCACCAGCTTTAGCAGCGGAAGCCAAGCCAAAAAAGCTAATGAAAGCTGCGACAACTGCCAATATCAACTTGGTATTAATTTTCGTGTTCATGCCTTCCTTGGATTTGATAGAATAAATAAGTGAAAAAGCTTTATTAAGCAACACTTGGACAGCAAAAGCTTAGGGAGTAAAAAAAACTTGCTCACTTCCCTTTCACAACAGCCATAATCATCAACAAAAAGCAACGATAACAGTATTTAGTAAATCGCATTCCTTATAGATGACTGTCAAGTATTTTATAATTTAGCTTTCTACCACTCCTTACTTAAGTATTTTCCTCACTCCGGAATAGCTTTCGATACATTCACGAAAACTTTATATACATTCATAAAAATGTATTTACCTTGAATTATCTACGTAAATAGTAATCAATTCGTCCGATAAATTATCTAAAAAAACTTACAAAGTATACAGTTATACTTTTTGCTACAGTTAATAAATAGTATAAAATTGCACTCTTAATTGAATACAAATTTATTTCTTTTTGTGAGCTTTATTCAGGTAGGAAAAAAAAATAGGGATGGTACTTACCATCCCTAATTTGTTGTTAAAAAATATTAAAGAACTAACAAACCTGCTATTAACCTTACAGTTGAGGTATGAACTGAGGCTTCTCAGGAACAAAAGTATACTCAGCTAGAATTTGCCGGAACTCTTCACCATCAATAGTTTCCTTCTCAATCAGCAAATCTACAAAGCGGTCAATAGCGATACGATGGTCTCGCATAATCTTCTTCGCATTTTCGTAACATTCATCTACAATGCCACGAACTTGGGAATCGATACGGGAAGCAATAGACTCAGAATAATCAGAACGGGACATCCAATCCCGACCCAAAAATACTTCACCCTGCTGACTTTCCAAAGAAAGAGGCCCCAAATCAGACATCCCAAAGCGAGTTACCATTTGACGTGCCATACCAGCAACTTGTTGCAAGTCATTTCCAGCACCAGTAGTAACTTCAGCTCTACCAAAAATTACATCTTCAGCAGCACGACCACCCAAAGCACCAGTAATTCTTGCTTTCAGCTGGGAACGAGTAATTAAACCTTGCTCCTCATTTGGCATAAACCAAGTTAAACCTTGAGCTTGTCCTCTAGGAATTAAGGTAACCTTTTGTACTGGGTCATGGTCTTTTAGTAAAGTCCCAACAATAGCGTGTCCAATTTCATGGTAAGCAATTAAGCGCTTACTCTTGCTGTCCACCAAAGGAGTGCCTTCCATACCCGCAACAACGCGGTCAACTGCGTCATCAATTTCCGTAAGCGTAATCGCGTCTTTGCGACGTCTAGCACAAAGAATCGCAGCTTCGTTTAACAAGTTGGATAAATCAGCACCAGTAAACCCAGGAGTACGACGAGCTATAGCTTCCAAAGAAACACTAGGGTCTAATTTTTTGTTCCGTGAGTGAACTGCCAAAATAGACAAACGTCCTTTAATGTCGGGAGCATCAACAGTGACTTGTCTGTCAAAACGACCGGGACGCAACAAAGCTGCATCTAATACATCAGGACGGTTTGTAGCAGCAATAATAATGATGCCAGTATTACCTTCAAAACCATCCATCTCGGTCAACAACTGGTTGAGAGTTTGCTCTCTTTCATCGTTACCACCACCTATACCAGCACCACGCTGTCTACCGACCGCATCAATTTCATCGATAAATACAATACAAGGAGCATTGTCTTTAGCTTTTTTGAACAGGTCGCGCACACGGGAAGCACCGACACCGACAAACATTTCGACAAATTCACTACCAGAAATACTGAAGAAAGGCACACCAGCTTCTCCAGCAATAGCCTTTGCTAACAAAGTTTTACCAGTTCCCGGAGGTCCTACTAACAAAACTCCCTTAGGAATACGCGCACCAACTGCGGTGAATTTCTCTGGTTGTTTAAGGAAAGTAACAACTTCCTGTAGTTCTTCTTTAGCCTCTTCAATCCCAGCAACATCATCAAACTTGATGCCAGTCTTTGCTTCCATCATAAAACGAGCTTTAGACTTACCAAAACTCATAGCTTGACCAGGACCACCAGGAAGATTGTTGGAACGACGGAACAAAAAGAACAATCCAGTAATCAATAATAGTGGGAATACTAAATTACCCAAAAGTCCCCAAATTGCCCCATCATTACGCATGGGGTGGGCATCAAAATTAACACCTTTTTCTTTGAGTTTACTAATAAGCTCAGGAGCGCTAATCGGCAAATCAACCCGTACCCGTTGTACACGGTTATCTAATTCTGGGTCAACAGATTCAACAATCGCTGTCCTACCACCTTCATAAAAATCTACACTGCTGATGCGATTGGCATCTAAATATTCCAGAAATCGACCATAAGTCATGCGAGAGTTAGCCGCATTTCTTGTCATGTCAACAGGAGTACTAGCAAATGTACCTTGCCAGAAGAAAAAGCCAATAACCAAAGCTGGCAATGTCCAGAGCACCAGGACTTTCCAGGAGAATTTCATCTTAATTTGCCTCTAGATGCTGATACAACTTATTAACAAAGGAAGAAGGAAGAAGGAAGAGGAAGAGGTTTTCCTGCCTGCTGGTCGTTCCAAAAAGGTTTAAGTACAGAGCCTAATCGCAAATTGGTGTCGTCGATAGAGGTTCAGGCTTTAAATATTCCACAAAAATTAACCTTTTCCTTCTTCCTTCTTCCTCCTTACCTCTTCCTTAATTTTTTAATTTCACCTGTAAGAATTGCCATTAAGCCAAAAAGGCATAACAACAAACTTACAACTCCATCAAGAATCTTAATTAAAGTTAACTTAATTTTAATACATAATACTACTCATGGGAATCAAGAAATGAAAATTGGGGAGTGGGGACTACTTCCAACTCCCCACTCCCCACTCCCTACTTAGTTTCCGTGATTTGAATCGTATATGGGAGATACTTATTTTTATCGTAAGATCCGACCCAAATATTGTAAGTTCCTGGCAACCACTCACCAACAATGCCGGGATTCTTACCAGCAAACTCATCGTTACACCAACTACCCCCCGGGCCTCTAACAATCATGGTCGTATCTTCAGGACTGTCTACCACCAGCTTCAGGTAGTCAAATTTACTTCTCAACACTAAAGTATGGTCTGGCTTTTCATCCACAAATCCCGTACAAGGACCAGTAGCAGTCTCTCTTCTACCCGCAACTTGATTGGCAGGCACAAAACCCCCACTCATACCACGAACCACTAACGGGTCTGGAGAAAACTTGGGCTTAATGGTAACATCTCCGAATATCGGTGACGGAGCTTCTTCAGCACGAACAGCACCACCAATAGCAGATGCTAAAAGCATTGCCATAAAAACAAAAGATAATTTTAAGGGTTGATTTATCAATTTTTGAAACATTCTAGTTACATGGGTTCCTAAGTGTTTTTATTGACACTCATTTTACACACAAGTTCCCGGTAAATGGGGGTGATGACTGGTGACTGTTGACTGTTGACTGTTGACTGGTGACTAGTGAGCGGAAGTCAGAAGTGAACCGTAAAAACAAATTTTACCCGTTAACTTTCTTCCAGCGCTTGCGTGTAAGTGAAAAACCCAATTTATGAAAAAATTAGGTAATTATGTAACAAAAATTCACATAAAATAGTAGAGACGCGATTAATCGCGTCTCTACATTCAGGTGAACCATCGACCAATCAACAGTCAGCAGTCAGCAGTCAACCGTCAGCAGTCAACCGTCAACGCACTCCTCAACCGCACTTTATCTAAACCAATATGATGAAGCAGCAACCAAGACTGAATTAAATCTGGTCCGTGTACCTCCCCAGTCAAAGCAGCACGGAGGCTACGCATTACTAAGCCTTTTTTGACATTTTGCTCTTTTACTACTTGTTTAATAATTTCTTGAGCAGTGTTTTCTGAAAGTTCTTGGCTTTCCAAAGCAGTCAAAATTCCTTGTATAACTGCACTAGCACCTTCTTGTTTTACTTGAGCGCTTCCTTCTTCATTCAATGTCACCGTTTCGGTAAAAAACAGCTTACTCATTTCGACAGCATCCGAAAGACGAGTCAAACTAGCCTGAATTAAAAGTACTAATTTCTCTAACCAAGCTCTATCGCGTCCATTACTAAATTGATAACCTGCTTGTTCCCAGTATGGAATCAGCAAATCAGTCAATTTATCTAACGGCATACTGTGGATATACTGACTGTTTATCCAATCCAGCTTTGCCCAGTCAAATTTAGCACCAGCCTTATTGACTCTTTCAAAGCTAAAATTCTTTGCAGCTTCTTCCAGAGTAAAAATTTCTTGAGTTGAGTCTGGTGGTGACCAACCAAGCAAGGTCATATAGTTTACTAACCCTTCAGCAGTAAAACCCATTTGCTTGAAATCAGAAATAGATGTTACTCCATCCCGCTTAGAAAGTTTCCGTCCTTCCAGATTTAAAATTAAAGGAGTATGGGAAAATTCCGGTACTTCAGCTGCAAAGGCTTCATATATCAAAATTTGTTTCGCAGTATTAGCAATGTGGTCTTCCCCCCGAATGACATGGGTAATTTTCATATCCATATCGTCTACCACCACAGCGAAATTATATAAAGGTTGACCAACACCATCTTCAGAAGCGCGAGCAATAACCATATCACCCCCTAAATCGCTTCCTTTCCAGACCATCTTCCCACGCACTAGGTCATTCCAAACAATTTCCCGGTCGTCCTCAATTTTGAAGCGGATTACATAACTACGTCCTTCCGCTTTATAAGCAGCCTCTTGCTCTGGAGTCAAATTGCGATGTCGATTATCATAGCGAGGAGCCTGATTTTTCTCTTGTTGAGCAGTTCGCAAAGCATCAAGCTCTTCCGAAGTGGTGTAACACCGATATGCTAAACCTTTGTCCAACAAAATTTGTACAGCATTTTTATACAAATCTAAACGCTTTGATTGAAATTCCGGACCTTCATCCCAATTCAACCCTAACCAACGCAACCCCTCCAAAATATTTTCCGTATATTCTGGACGAGAACGTTCAACATCAGTATCTTCAATTCGCAAAATAAACTGACCATCATGGTGACGGGCAAATAACCAATTAAATACAGCCGTTCTCGCTGTACCAATATGTAAATTCCCAGTAGGGCTGGGAGCAATACGGACTCTAACAGTCACAGTACAATCTCTCTAAAAAACTTTAAAAGTGTAGCTTAGATACTATTCTTAATCTAAACTACACTTGATTCAAATAGTCTGATTCAGACTTATTAACGGGACTGACGGGGCTCGAACCCGCAACTTCCGCCGTGACAGGGCGGTGCTCTAACCAATTGAACTACAGTCCCTCGCAGTTGCCTTCGCAGTTGCCTTTAAACAACATTTCTACATTATGCTCACTCTCACCCAAGTTGTCAACCTTTTTTGAAATAAAATTGGGGAGTGGGGAGTTGGGAGATAAAAAATTCAAAACTCAAAACTTTTAATTTCTCAATTGCCACTCACAACTCCTCACTCACAACTCCTCACTCACAACTCCTCACTCACAACTCCCAACTCCCCACTCCCCACTCCCCACTCCCCACTCCCCACTCCTACTCCCCACTACCCAAAAAGTCAGCAAACTTACCGATAGCCTTAGATACCCACACTTTTACGTTTGCCTTTTCTTCGTGTTTGGCAACCAGTTCTTCCAAAATTTTCGGCTTCATTCTTTCGTACTGTACTTTCAGAGCATCCTTAGCTTGGTCAGATGAAATTGTTAGCCGAGACTTTTTAGCTATGTTTAAGCAATCAGCAAGTTGCTGACGCTGGTTGGCAGTAAGAGTTAAAGTAATCACCTCAGTACACTGAGTTGGTTCTTCTAAAGCAAAAAACAACAGATGATAATACCCAGTATCAACTAAGCTACGTAATATTTTTTGTCCGATACTATCTTCTACGTCTAAGTAATAAGACAGCCATCTTGTCAGTGGCTTTTTGGCGTCATGCAGTGCGGTAACCCAAAGTAACATTGGGTATAAATCCAGACGAGAAGCAATAAAATCGGTACTATTCGGTTTATCCAAAAATGTAGCAATTTCCTTTTTTGGTAACATAGACCAAAAAGTTGGGATATTACCTTGGGCAGTAGGTAGTAAAGTTGGGAAAACAATAGGAGCTACAGGCTTATTACTTGGCCAAGTTTTTTGTAAACAAGCTTTTTCAGATACTGAAGTAACAGGAACTAACTGTAAATGAGCTTGACCTGGTATATAGACGCTACTGTTAGGATTTTGTTTGATTGTTTCTAAAATTTCTAATATTTGATTCACATTTTCTGGACGTTCTTTGATATCCTTAGCCAAACAACTCATAACTAAATTTTTTATTCCCTGAGGAATTGTTAGCTGAGGATTTACCTCCTCAAAAGTAGGTGGCTGTTGAAAACGATGCACTTGATACCAATGACCAAAGCTATTACTAGTACTTGCAAAAGGATGTTTTCCTGTGAGCATTTCAAACATCAATATTCCCAAGCTGTAAATATCAGAACGCGCATCTAGTACCATACGTCCCTCCATATGTTCTGGGGAGCAATAAGGTAAACTACCAATAAAAGAATCAGAATATTTCATTCCACCGCCTTCGGTGACAAATTTGGCAATACCAAAATCAAATATTTTAACTATCTCTCCTTTTTTTGCATCTTCTACAATAAATATATTTTCTGGTTTAATATCTCTATGTAAAACTTTATAAACTTCTTTTTTGTGGCTAATACCTTCGTGAGCACACTGTAAGCCATAACATATTTGTTGAACAATATCTATAAATTGGGAAATGTCCAAATGTTGATATTTAAGAATTTCTTTCAAGCTTTGCCCAGTTAGATATTCCATTACATAAAAAGGAATTCTTTCTTCCGAAAAGCCGTAACCTAAAACTTTAACAATATGTTGACTCTTACGCCCCAACTGAGCACCAATCAAAATTTCTCTAGCAAAGCGCTGAGATACCTCTTGGCTGTCAATATTTAAAGACAAAATTTTTAAAGCAATAGGCATACCTCCCTTAGCTACGTCTTCAGCGAGGTAAACACGACCCATACCACCTCGACCAATTAAATCTCTAATCAAGTAGCGATTATTTAAATACTTACCAATGTAATTATCTAACTCAGTCTTTGGTGCTTCAGTTTTTTTAACTTCGTTTTGTATCATCATAATAAAAACAATTAATTATCTAATTATGTTGCTAAATACTCAATTCCTGGGACAATTAGAAATTAATTACAGAATCTTTAAGTAAAATTATTAAAACGAGATGAACACATAGTGATAATTATGTAAATGCTGTTAAATATTGTGTAACATACGGATTAATGCATCTCTATGAGAAATTACACTGAAACTCTAAAAGAGATTTAGGGGGGGGAGACCCCACATCAGTAGATATACTGAAAATAACTCTTTTACTTTGTTCTCTTGTGGGTTCTCTTTTGAATTCTATTGTGGGGTGGGCATCCTTGCCCGCCCTTGCCTTTTGACAGTAGAAACTTTTTACAGTAGAGACTTGTTACAGTAGAAACCCAACATCTCAACGATTGAAATTGGGTAGCAAACGACGTAATATCCTTCTCAAAGGCGACTCAATTTTGACTTTAAAAGCAAGAAACTGAGTGCGTTGCAGCTTTTGAAAATTATTATCACTAACAAGAATCAAAGCTTGTTGTCCATCAGGTAATTTAGGTCCGAGAGTTAAACCCTCAATATTATCCAGAGCTACATCTAACCTTCGTAAATCGAACAGCAGCTTTTTCTTAACAGGCTTTATAGTTTTCATATCCGCAGACAGAAGACTATTAATATTGCTGATATCTGTTGCACCTTCCAAAGAAACCTGGTACAAGGCAATATAAAACCCTAAGCCAGTAAAAGTACGTTCTATACTGAGAAAATTACCTTCATTATCTAGCGCAAATAAATCAGGTAAGCCGCTAGAAAATCTATTATTTAAATTAAATAAAGGTTTTACAGGGTCAGTTAAATATAAAAATTCTTTTTCAGGTTGTCCCGTTAAAAGATTGTACTGCAATATACGGCTAGGGCTACTAACCTTTGGTTGTGCTTCCGTTCCATCTTGAATCAGAGCATTTTCCGTTGCAGTAAATAATTTACTTTCGTCAGGAGTAATAGTAAGACTTTCAAATGCTAAATTATTGCGTATCCCAAGATTATTATCTTTTGTTGGCAAAAACTTTGTAGGTATAGGTAGTGTTTGTATTTCTTTCCCTGTAGACAATTCAAACTCTTTAACAAACGGATTAATTAAGCTTGCTGCATCACCTTCAGAAGAAATAAATACGGTGTCCCTACTGGTTAACGCAATACCCTCGGAATCTATACTAGCAGGCGAAAAAGTTTGGCCTTTATCATTTAGAAGAGTAGTAACAATGCTTGGAACAACACTTCCCTTAGAAAGCTTACCTTTGCTCAAATCAATTTTGAACGTATAAAAACGAGCAGGAGCTTTTTGACTACGGTCATCAGATATAGAGTAAAAAAGGTTGCGCTTAGCATCGTAAGTAATTCCAGACAAACCTCCTAATTCAGTATTTTGGAACACTAAACCCGTAGGTAATATTGTTTCTCCAATAAACTCTATCCCACTAACTTCCACAGCACTGCTGGCTAAATTAGAGAAAAAGAAGCTGATAAATAAAATAGGCAGACAAAAAAGAATAACTAGCGGTAACCGTAATCGTTTGATAATTTTCTTTATTAGCATAGTTTGCCAAAGCATAAAATTCACAAACAAGATACCACACCAAAATGTAGAGACGCGATTAATCGCGTCTCTACATATACGTAAACCTGCTATTAACCCTCGGTCTCCGATTCTAAAAAATTCGCCAGCCAATCTTTTAGTCCACGAGTCGCTCGACAGTCGTCTTCGTTATAACGTTGAATAAGTTCTAGCAAACTTCTATCGCCTGTTTCCAACCATTGGTCATACCAGTAAATACATTTAGCTCCACTAGCGTCTTGGTCACGCCACTCAAACCCTAACCATTTGGCTATGGATTTTAAAGCATAGCTCTCTATTGGCAACGCTACGGCTTGTATCAATTCTTCATAAACATCTACAAATCTACTGAGTATTGGTTCTATCGAAGCAAAAGGTGTGTTGTAAAGTTTTGCAAGTCGTTTTACTGTATCAACTTCATAAACACAAAAATGATAAATTGGTGCATCAGGATATTGCCCAACTACGTCCAAAAACTGTTGCCAAACTAGTTTTTCATCCTCTGGTTTTTCTGCCAACAAAGAATAAAATTTTTCAGTATTTTTTTCGTTATCGACCACCAATAACCCCAACAAATAATTTAAATTTAAATCTGGCTGCGCCTCAATATCAAAATAAATTTCTATGGGAGCTGGAAATATAATATCTTGGGGACGAATATAAGGAAAAACTAGCGGACGCCTTTCAATTACAGATTGTGCTTGCAGTACAAGCTTTGTAGCGACATCGTAGTCAAATCCTGGTAAATCTTCCAGTATCGCTGGACGACTACCTGCTAAGGATTCCAAAGATGCCATATCCAACGCTTGTAATTGCGTATAGCGTACAGGAGTAACTCCAGGTAGAAGTGAAAGATGTTTTTGAGATTGGGCAGTCGCATAACAACTACTGTACCACTGGCAAAGCGTACATTTTTGACGCGAAATAAACACCTCAGGTGCTTGAGAATAGGAAAGATTTTCCATACACTCAAGAAGAATACGCTGCATTTGTGGCATCCATTTAAGCAAATCTACGGAATGAGCCGTATCTCTACCACGCAACATTAATTTGGCTGTTTCTGGTTGTGCTTGTTGCACTGTAGCCAATATTTGAGCATGATATGCAACAACAACTTGGTATTCTTGTTTAGGGCGTTTACCCAGTTCAATATCTACTGGGACGTACATCCAATCACCAAAACGAGATTTTCCTGGTTTTTTCACCAGTAAATCTGGACGCGACAACAGGGTATATTGTTTGTACTTAGGAGTTGAATGTATATTTTCAATCGTATCTCCTTCTGTATCGGTTAACTCTAATGGCAACCAATCAATGTCAGACTCAGAAACAAGCATAACCCCTTGGTGAATGCACTCGACACCCCTTTGCATTAACTCTAATGTCGCAGCTTGTCCGGCTTGCCAATTTCCAGGAGGGAAAATTGGTTGCTCGTAAGTCCACTTTTTCAAAATGCTCTTTTGATGAGCAATTTTGTCCTGTTGCAATTTTTGCACCAACTCCGAAGTTGCATCTCGCCACTTTCTATCCTCGTGGACATCTAAATAAGGGCGACGCTTACAACGTTGATATTGTAGTAATAACTCAGCATTAATTAACATTCCTTTAAACTAACAAGAATTAGCATCTATAGGAGTAATCCAGACAACCAAAATAGCTGTTAATAAAATTACAGCATATCAAGGAGTTTTGTTGACTCTTGGCTGATGATTGTTGACTGATAACTGATGACTGTTAATTGTTAGCTGTTCACTTTTAAGTCTTGAAATTTGAAAATGCTCAACCATCAACCATCAACCGTCAACCATCAACCGTCAACAGTCAACAGTCAACAATCAACCGTCAACCGTCAACCGTCAACCGTCAACCGTCAACCGTCAACCGTCAACTAATCATGACTAAAATCAAACGCCATCGCGAACAATTTCCCGCTTTAGCGAATAAATCCTATTTTAACTACGGAGGACAAGGCCCGATGCCTCAACGTGCATTGGACGCTATTAATGAAGCACAAATTTACATCCAAAAAATAGGGCCTTTCGGCAGCGAAGTAAATACATGGATTAGGCAGCAAACAAAAATCACACGTGCAGCAATTGCAACCCAGCTAGATGTATCCCCAGACACTATAACCATTACGGAGGATGTCACTGTTGGTTGTAATATCGCTATGTGGGGTGTTTCTTGGAAAAATGGCGACCATATACTACTTTCCGATTGCGAGCATCCTGGTATTGTGGCAATCGCTCAAGAAATTTCTAGAAGATTTGATGTTGAGGTTAGCACCTGTCCGCTAATGTCAACTTTAAATGAGGGTGACTCGGTAGCTGTTATTGCTCAGCATTTACGTCCCAGCACCCGCATGGTTGTTCTTAGCCACATTTTATGGAATACAGGCCAAGTTCTACCTCTTAAGAAAATATCTCAACTGTGTAGAGATAATTCAGTTTTTTTAATGATAGACGCAGCCCAATCTGTAGGGCTACTACCCTTGAATTTACAAGAATTAGGAGTGGATTTCTACGCTTTTACAGGTCATAAATGGTTATGCGGTCCAGGGGGTGTGGGAGGATTATATGTAAGACCAGAAGTACGTGATTTATTGCAACCCACCTTTATTGGTTGGCGTAGTGTTGTCACCAACGGTCAAAATATACCTATAGGATGGCATCCTAGCGGAATCAGGTATGAGGTAGCCACATCCAATTACCCACTTTATGTTGGACTAAGTGAAGCTATCGCTGTACAGGAAGAATGGGGAACAAAAGAAGAACGTTATCAACAAATTTTAAGCAACAGCGAATATCTTTGGAACAGCTTAAGGCAATTACCCAGCGTAAAATGTTTACTGGCAAATCAACCACCTCAAAGTGGTTTAGTCTCATTTCAACTAGTTAACCAGAAACCTGAAGACACAGATAATTTAGTTAATTCTTTAGAGTCACAGGGATTTCTTACTCGAACGATTTTAGACCCAAACTGCGTACGCGCCTGTGTCCATTATTTTACTCTCAAAGAAGAAATAGACCAATTAGTCGAAGCCATCCAAAGATATCAACACTCAACAAAATGAATCGTCCCATCTTATATATAGCAATCACAAACCACGGCTTTGGACATGCAACCCGTACCGCATCGGTTGCTGCAACAATTCAAAAGTTATGTCCGGAAGCTTTATTAATTATGGTGACTACAGCACCACGGTGGTTACTAGAGTGTTACATAGAGGGTGATTTTATCCATCGTCCTCGTGCCTATGATTTAGGAGTAGTACAAGCAGATAGCTTGAACATGGATAAACAAGCAACGTTAGAAAAATTACAGGAGATTAAAAAGAATCAAAATTCAATCATCGCATCAGAAGTTAATTTTATACGTCAAAATCGCGTTGGGTTGGTCTTAGCGGATATACCGTTTCTTGCAGCACCTATAGCCAAAGCGGCTAATATACCTTGTTGGATGCTAAGTAACTTTGGCTGGGATTTTATTTACCGTAGTTGGGGTAGTAGTTTCACAGAAATTTCTGACTGGATTAGTGAGTGCTATCAAAAAAGTGACCACCTATTTCGTTTTCCCTTTTATGAACCGATGTCAGCTTTTACAAATATTACAGATGTCGGACTAACAGGAGGAGAACCACGTTATACAGCTTCGGAATTACGATTGAAATGGGGAATAACAGCACCTCTCGAAAAGGCTGTTTTATTGACCTTTGGTGGTTTAGGGTTACAAAAAATCCCTTACGAAAACCTACAACTATTTTCAGATTGGCAATTTATTACCTTTGATAAATCAGCTCCAGATTTACCAAACTTAGTAAAAATAAACGATTTGAAATACCGTCCTGTTGATTTAATGCCTGTTTGTGGGAGACTAGTTTCTAAACCCGGTTATGGAACTTTTTCCGAAGCAACAAAATACGGAATACCAATTGTTTCCATTACTCGTGATGATTTTGCTGAAGCCGCATTTTTGTTAGAAGGCATAAGCAATTATAACCATCACCAAATACTGACACCCTCAGAATTCTTCGATACAACATGGGAATTTTTGCATCAGCCTCTAAATCCACCAAAACTATCCCAAACAATCGCTAAAGATGGTAACGAAACTATCGCTAAAGCAGTCATTGAATATTTTTGTTAACTGTTGACGGTTAACGGTTGACGGTTGAGCATTTTTAAATTTCAAAACTTAACAGTAAATAGCTAACAATTAGTAGCAGTCACCACTCATCAGTCAACAGTCAACAGTCAACAGTCAACAGTCACCAGTCACCACTCAACAAGCAAAAAATCATGCATTACCAAAAACTACTGCGAGTTGGCACAAACGGTAAATCATTAATTAACGTGACACCAAAAATTGAAGCAATAGTCGCGGAATCTGGAGTAGACACTGGACTTTGTACATTATTTTTACGCCACACATCAGCAAGTTTACTAATACAAGAAAACGCAGACCCTTCTGTATTAAAAGACCTCGCTAATTTCATGGCAAAAATAGTACCAGAATCAGCCAATTATATCCATGATACAGAAGGACCGGATGATATGCCTGCTCACATCCGTACCGCACTTACCCATACTTCCGAAAATATACCTATTAATAGCGGACACTTAGTATTGGGGACATGGCAAGGTATATATATTTGGGAGCACCGACAACACAATCATATGCGCGAATTAGTCGTACACGTTTTTGGGGGCTAGGTTGTACAGGTAGGGACGCGATAAATCGCGTCCCTACATTGATTAGATGATAAGATGTTAAGTTTATTTATATTCAATTCATAACTTTTGATAATAAGATTAAACTAGAAAAGGTTACTTTATTTAGATAATTTAAAAAACTTCGCGGATAGATAAGGGGATTGTAATAAATTATGATGCAAAACCTGACATTAAACAAACGTTTCCGCATTTTAGATGAAATTATTGCTCAAAAATCTGTAAGTTACTTATCACTGAATCCACGTAAAAATTTTGCTACTAGCTTTGTGGAAATAGGTTATTTACTTACTGAAATGAATGTAGATTCAAAAATCATAAAAAGTCTTGCAGATGCTGTAGAGCCTATAGTTCATGCTCAGCTAAGCAATTTTCCAGATAATATTTACTGGGATTTTGACTTTATGGTACACAATATGCTTAATCAAGCTTTAATTGCTAAAGAAGGCGCTTTTGATTTTCTAAATACTTTTACTGATAAAGTTGTCAGTCTCATGAATTTGTTTGGAATTAAAACACAAATTCACTTTCGTTATATACACGATTTTATGTATGGTTTTGAATGGGCGAAATGGGTAAAAAAAGACCCATACGCTCGTTTTCATACTGAACCTTTTGGGATAATTTTTTTAGATTATATATTGAGTCGAGGCCAAGAAATGATTCAGTTAATTAATCTAAATGATACCAAGTATTACCAACTCACTGATAGTGCTTACCGCAATCCTTTTTCTTTTTCTCGTGAACCAGAATGCGAATGTCGTCTTTTGAGTTATATGGCAGAAGAAGAACTTATACCAGTGCCAGCTTGGGATTGGAATGCTTGTCCGATGTGGAATAAGCCTTTTCAGCAAATTCGCCAGGAGTTATCGGTACAACTTGATATTCCCAAACAATCAATTTCTGTTGGTTAGGAACAAATAGCAATCTTAAATCATTTGTCAAAATCAAACTCATCAATACACAAAATTGTAGTGCGGGCATCTTGCCCGCCTCCAGTAGCAAGCAAGATGCTTGCACTACCTATATTTTCACAAATCACTTAGGAGTGTTATTATGTCAAAATTTTGACAGTATTATTATCAAATGTTTTACTATTTTAATTGAATTATGAAAATTGCTGATTTCATTAAGGATTTTGAAGAATGGGCAAATCCAGCTTGGCAAGATAGCTGGGATAATTGTGGTTGGCAGATTGAACCTGGTGTATTAAACGAGGAAGCTGGTGTTTTGGTCTGTTTGACACCGACTTTAGCTGTCATGCATGAGGCGATCGCACTCAGGAGTAAAGGAATTCCGGTAAATTTAATTTTTGCCCACCATCCTCTTATTTTTAGCGCTCCCAAATCGTTACGTAGTGGGAACCCTATAACAGAAATGGCTAGGTTATCTTTTACGCATAACATCGGTGTTTATAGTGCCCATACAAATTTTGACCAAGTGCAAGATGGAACTGCTGATGTTTTGGCACAAATTTTGGAATTGCAAGAAGTAACTCCTGTTGTACCCACTCAATCTGGCTTAGGGTATGGTCGTGTGGGAACTTTAAAAGAAGCAATAACTTTAGAAAATCTACTAGCAACAATTCAAATTAAACTAAACCCACCAAATCTTTTATTTTCTCCATCTGTAGATTTACAGCAAAGCATTCAAAAAATCGCTGTATTAGGTGGTTCTGGAGCAAGTTTTATATCCGCAGTAGTCAAAACAAAAGCTCAAGTTTACCTCACCTCGGACTGTAAATTTCACCAATTCCAAGAAAGTCGAGACAAGGATTTAATTTTGGTTGACGCTGGACATTACGCAACAGAGCGTCCTGCTTGTCAGCGTTTAGTAGAAAAGTTTCAATCTTTAAAACTTTCTTTTGTACAGCTAAGTCAAAAAGATGAAGATTTCCGCGTTTTTTACCAATAGCCATCAGCAATTCGCAATTCGCAGTTCGCAATTAATTATATAATTATGCAATTAATTGAATAATTAATAAATTGCTAATAATTGCGAATTGCGAATTCATAATTGCGAATTGCTTATGGGGGGCTTAAGAGGTCATTTATAAAGTAAAAGTTAAATTGACGTAGGATGGGTTAGGCGCATTTGTAGTAAATATTTGGAGGCTCTTTAAGTTATATGAAGCGCCGTAACCCATCAATTATATAGACTTAATGTTTACTTTATATATCACCTCTAAATAAAGGTGTCCTAACTTTGCCTCCATAATTAAATAATGGTGCAAGTACCTTAATTGCCAATTAAGCAATTTTAATTGGTTAATTGATTAAGGAACATTGCGAATTGCGAATTGTTTTGGACAGAGATAGTTAATTGGAATATTTATAGATATACATCACTTCTAATTATCTTTTTTAAATAAAAAATTTAACTTTTAAAAACCTTTATAAAATATTAAAATCTGTTTAAGTTTTTTTTGCCAGAGATTATTTTATATTTTGAATTGAGTATACATTGAAAAATGTAGAGACGTAACATGTTACGTCTCTATTGATTTGTAGCGAAAATAATGATAATGTCTAATTACATATATAAATAAAATCAATATTTTAAAGTAACACAAGTTCTGACTATAGAGATAATACCATAAAGCTACAAGATAATAAAAAGAATAGTAGCCATCAAAATTACAAATACTTATTGGTGTAAATAACTAACTAAAATAGTATTTACTATAAATACTACTGACAGCAGAAATCTCTTGTGGCTCACGGATTCACATAGATAATGTTTATTTGTAATTAGCATTAATTCTTCATTGCTAAAAAATGAAGAGTTATTTTTCATGGGTGTATTAAAAGTCGTGACCGCTAGATTTTAAAACTGTCAGCAAGATAGCGAAAATAAAGTGTGAGGAGAACAATGATGAACAAATATCTACTAGCGTCTGCTGGTGGGGTAAGTTATTTATGCTTACTTGCTGGATTGTCACCTGTAAAAGCCCAAATCGTAGCTTCCAATGCAGCATCAGAATCTGTTAAGTAAGTAGGCGTTAAAAAGAACGACTATATTTAGTTTTCTAAATAAGCTCTAACTCAATCTGAATCAAGCTTTTCGTTTAACTTTACATTCTGTTACATAGTTCGGTTTATTTTCACTCACCTACTTATGCCAACAAAAAGTTCTGATAGCAATACTTACACAGCAGAAAATAGCTTTGAAAACGAGTTTTCCTTCCCACTTGCGAATACGCAATCGGAAACTACGCAATTGCAAGCGACAACAAAAGAAAATAAGCTTTCCCCAACACCTACTCCCGTTTTCAGCCAACCTCAAGAATCCAAGCAAAATAAGCTTTCTCCAACTTCAGTTCCCGTTCTGAATCAACCAGCAAAGTCATCAGACAATTTGGGACAGGTAACATCTGTATCCCAACTTTCAGACGTACAGCCTACAGATTGGGCATTTCAAGCATTACAATCTCTTGTTGAGCGTTATGGATGTATTGCAGGATACCCAAATAGAACTTTCCGTGGCAATCGAGCGATGACTCGCTACGAATTTGCAGCAGGGTTAAATGCTTGTTTAGATAAAGTTAATGAATTAATAGCCACAGCAACTGCTGACCTAGTTAAAAAAGAAGACCTAGCAACCTTACAAAAGCTGCAAGAAACATTTGCAGCAGAACTGGCAACACTGCGTGGTAGAGTAGACGCATTAGAATCGCGCACAGCACAACTAGAAGCGAATCAATTTTCCACCACAACCAAACTCAGCGGTGAAGCTATTTTTTCTGTAATTGGTGCGACAGGTGGAGCACCTGGTAGAGATAATCCCAATATTGTTCTGAACAACCGAGTTAGATTAAATCTCAACACCAGTTTTACAGGAAAAGATTTACTTATAACTGGTTTACAAGCCCATAACTTCTTGGGTGGTTTCAGTGGTAGCGGTAGTGTACAAGAAAGTTTAGGCTTAAGCTCAGCACTAAGCGCAAGTAATGCACGCACAAGCTTTGAACCACAATTCCCCGGTATTGACCCAAAAACCTTAAGTGCGAGAGGTGCTAACAGCTTAGAGCTTTATAAACTACTCTATATATTCCCTGTTGCTGACAAATTAACCTTATTTGCTGGAACCGCAGCAGAAGTGTCTGACGCATTTCCTGCTATTACTCCATTTTATGGAGAAGGACAGGAATCAATATCTCGCTTTGGTAGCTTAAACCCAGTACTGCGAGTTTCTGGAGGAACATCCGGTAATGGCTTAGCATCAGCAGCAGGATTTATTTTCAATCTTTCGGATAGTATCGATTTGCGAGCTTTGTACGGTAGTGTAACCGCTAACTTACCTAACAGAGGAGCGAGTAACCCTCTGGGAGCAGGCGTTTTTAATGGTAGTAGTGTTGTAGCTACACAATTAACAATAAAACCAAGTAAATCAATAGATATTGGTCTAAATTATGCTCATAGTTACCACCAAATCAATATTTTGGGTACAGGTTTAGCTAGCGATGATATTTTTGCTTTAGCGCTACCAACTGCACGTCTAGATGTTCCTGTTAATTTAAATTCTTTTGGTGGAACTGTGACATGGAGATTTTCACCACAAATTGCTTTATCTGGTTACGGAGCAGCAATATTTGTTGATGACTCCTTAACAACAGTCAATGCTTCCAGCACCTTCACTAGTTGGATGGTAGGCTTACATTTCCGCGACTTAATCAAAAAAGGAAATTCTGCGGGAATTCTTTTTGGACAGCCACTTTACCGTACAGATGCTAGTGGAGATGCAAGGCTCGCAAATGCAGGTGTTAATCGAGCTACACCATATCATCTAGAAGGATACTACCGCTTCCGGGTCAGCGACAATATTAGCATTACACCTGGTGCGTTTGTTCTATTCAATCCTGAAGGTGATAGCCGTAACGAAACCACAGCTGTTGGAGTGTTGCGTACCACCTTCACATTTTAATATTTTTGTAGAGACGCTATTTATGGCGTGTAGAGACGCGATTTATCGCGTCTCTACCTGCGTCTTTCTTGTAATTTTCGATAAACAGCCTTCAGGTCAACATTGTGATGTGCTAATGCGACCAAAGTATGATAAAGTAAATCACCAACTTCTCCAGCAATCCCATCTTTATCATCGTCTTTAAAAGCCATTATTACTTCAGCGGTTTCTTCACCGATTTTTTTCAAAATTTTGTTGTCACCCTCAGCAAATAATTTACAGGTGTAAGATTTCTCACTTGGGTTGTCGCGTCGCTCGCAAATCACCTGAAAAACTTGTGACAAAGTATCTCCTGGAGGAGCAACAATTGTTCCTTCTACCTGATGAAAACAACTACGTTCTCCTGTGTGACAAGCAATGTCACCTACTTGTTCTACCACCACCAGTAGGGCATCGCTGTCACAGTCATAACGGATACTCTTGACGATTTGAGTATGTCCGGAAGTCCCTCCCTTGTGCCATAGTTCTTTACGGGAACGACTCCAAAACCAAGTTTCTCCTGTTTCTAAAGTTTTTTGTAGCGAATCGTGGTTCATCCACGCCATCATTAACACTGTGCCATCTAAATAATCTTGGACAATTGCCGGCACCAAGCCCCGTTCGTCGTAAGCAATTTTATCAATAGGTACAGCATTAACGGGTATAGCATGACCAAGTGAATGAGAGGGAGAAGAAAACATACCAACTGCTTCAATAGATGAGAGAATGATTTATGACTTCAAGATATCATTCTGAATGGAGCAGAAAAGTGTGTTTTTGTGGATGAACAATTGTTATCAAATTTTACACAAGACCACTCATATGCTTTGCTGTTTGCGTTTTTACAGCGCTTAAAGCAACGCGGTGAGCCTGAGAAGCTTCGCCGTACCAATGAATCGCGGAGTTGAAAGCAACTCGATAAATCTCCTGGTATGTTTCAGAAAACACAGAGCGAATTTCAAAAGGCAAGTCTTGATTGGACTTGTATAACATAATGTTATTTTCCTGGTTCAGCTAACTTATTACCATATAAGTTTGAAAAAGGGTTTTCAACTGTCGCAGGGTAGAACTTTTAGTTTACAGATATAAGGAGACAACCTTGGTAAATACAACGATTAAAACCAGCAAATCACAAGAAATCTTTGCCGCTGCTCAAAATCTTATGCCAGGTGGGGTTAGCTCTCCCGTCCGCGCTTTTAAGTCTGTTGGTGGACAACCGATTGTTTTTGACCATGTTAAGGGTGCATACATTTGGGATGTGGATGGAAACGAGTACATCGATTACGTAGGTACGTGGGGTCCAGCAATTTGCGGACATACACATCCTGATGTTATTAACGCTCTCCACTCCGCTTTGGACAAAGGTACAAGCTTTGGTGCTCCTTGTGCATTGGAAAATGTGCTGGCTGAGATGGTTATCGATGCAGTTCCCAGTATCGAAATGGTACGATTTGTCAACTCTGGAACTGAAGCTTGTATGGCCGTATTGCGCTTAATGCGAGCTTTTACGGGACGCGAAAAAGTTATCAAATTTGAAGGCTGTTACCACGGACACGCTGATATGTTCTTGGTGAAAGCTGGTTCTGGTGTGGCAACTCTCGGTTTACCAGATTCCCCTGGAGTTCCTAAGGCAGTAACTAGTAGCACTTTAACTGCACCTTACAATGATTTGGATGCTGTGAGAGCATTGTTTGAAGAAAACCGCGACGAAATAGCAGGATTAATTCTTGAACCAGTAGTGGGAAATGCTGGATTTATTCCACCCGATGCTGGTTTCTTGGAGGGTTTACGGGAACTTACGCAAGAACATGGAGCATTATTAGTATTCGATGAAGTGATGACAGGTTTTCGTATTGCTTACGGTGGGGCACAAGAAAAGTTTGGTATAACTCCCGACTTAACAACCTTAGGTAAAATCATCGGTGGTGGCTTACCAGTGGGAGCCTACGGTGGTCGTAAAGATATTATGCAAATGGTTGCTCCCGCAGGTCCGATGTATCAAGCAGGAACACTTTCTGGTAACCCTTTAGCAATGACAGCAGGTATTAAGACACTGGAATTATTGCAGAAAGCTGGTAATTACGAATATTTGGATAAAATTACCAAAAAACTTGCCTCTGGGATGCTAAAAATCGCCCAAGAAACTGGTCACGAAGCTTGTGGTGGACAAATTAGTGGTATGTTTGGCTTCTTCTTTACTAAAGGCCCAGTGCATAATTACGAAGATGCCAAAAAGTGCGATTTGCAAAAGTTTGGTCGCTTCCATCGCGGTATGTTGGAGCATGGGGTTTATTTAGCTCCTTCCCAGTTTGAGGCTGGATTTACTTCCTTAGCTCATACTGATGAAGATATTGAGCGCACGCTACAGGCTGCACGAGACGTGATGAGTAGCCTCTAGGAATCTTAAAAACCCCACCCCCAACCCCAACTCAACCCTCTCCCCTAGGGGGCTACCCTGTACACACAAATAAACCCCTGAACTAAAGTTCGGGCTAAAAGCTGAAACCCGTTGAAACGGGTTAGAATTTACACTCTTATCTTGCTTTCAACCCGTTTTTAACGGGTTTTAGCTTTTAGCCCGAACTTTAGTTCAGGGTATTTTGGAGAAATTTAGGATTATTTCAAGATTTATGTGTACGCGGTAGCCCCAAGGGGGGAGGACTACTATATAACTATGTAACTATTAATTGTTAAGCACAACCACACTTGCTGTTGCCACAGCCTTTTATTGTTTTGTGCCCTTCCGCACAACCATCAGAACAATAATATTTACCTTCTTTCTCGACTGCTTTGTCTGTGGAGATAACACATAAACAGGTGGAGCAGGCACATTTCATTAAAGTAGCGCTGGTCATTATTACACCCTCTCTATAAATATTCTCTGAGACTAGTTTATGAGATATGAATAATCTTTCATACGTTCATTAACAAAACTTAATCTAATTTTCGATGTTGATAAATTATTAGTAATTAGATTATACAAATCAATTGGTAAATAATATTAATTTACTGACGTAATAATACTTACAGCATGGCTGTATACAAGGCATCAATCATTAACAAATTAGCTTGAAATTTATTGAGAAAATAGTAGATTCAACGAGGTTCAAATAAAGTACAGGGAAAGTAAACTGGGAGATGATGAATAGCAGGGGTTTTATGATACCTTTACGTAATCAGAGCGTTACTTTAGCAACTCTTTAAAGGATTTCCAGCAAAATTTACCTGGTAGTCGTGAATTTCGATTTAAATAATAGGTATAGAGTGTGTTTTTAGAGTTACTATTCGTGCAGCGAGTTGACAGTACATGAGCTACTGCGTAAATCCCAACTGTTCCCATCCAGAAAATCCAGAGTGCAGCGAACGTTGTCAGTCTTGTGGCTCGCGGCTTTTGTTGCGCGACCGTTATCGGGTACTGAAAGCGTTAGGTCAGGGAGGCTTCGGAGCGACATTTTTATGTAAAGATGAAGCGTTACCGGGCGAACCCAGTTGTGTAATCAAGCAACTACGACCTTCAGGAACTGCGCCACATATAATGCAAATGGCGCGGGAGCTATTTGAACGAGAAGCCAAAACCTTGGGAACTATTGGTAACCATCCCCAAGTTCCTAGACTCTTGGACTTTTTTGAAGAACGAGAGCAATTTTATCTCGTTCAGGAATATATCAACGGTTTGACTCTCCAACAAGAGATAAAACGTAATGGTGTATTTGGGGAAGCAGGATTAAAGCATTTTTTAAGCGAAATTCTGCCTCTAATGCAATATATCCACGGACGCAAGGTAATTCACCGCGATATCAAACCAGCAAATTTGATTCGCCGCGCTCAAGATGGTAGATTAGTACTAATAGACTTTGGAGCAGTCAAAAACGAAGTTACTCAAGTTTCAGTGAACGTGTCAGGACATACGGCACTAACAGCTTATGCGATAGGCACTCCAGGTTTCGCACCACCAGAACAAATGGCAATGCGTCCAGTTTATGCCAGTGATATTTACGCTTTAGGGGTAACAGGAATTTATTTATTAACTGGTAAATCTCCAAAAGACTTAGAATACAACCCCACAACAGGAGAAATGATGTGGGAACACCTAGTGCATATCAGTGACCACTTACAAAATGTGTTGCGAAAATGCCTAGAGGTGTCGGTACGTAACCGCTATCAATCAGCGGATGATGTACTGAAAGCGCTGGAAATGGAACCGTACATAGAGAGCTTAGCCAAAAGTTTGGTTGCTCAGCCATCTGGTAGCAAACCACCCTCTAACCAACGTTTAGAAGATTCAGCAGTACTATGTAGTAATCCTTCTGCAAATTTTTCTAGCGCAGGAGTAGCACAAGTTGCAGCAGCAATTAGAGCAAGACGTGCAAAAATGGAAGCTGCTAATAGCGGTGGAATGCGTCAAGGAATAATGACAGCAAAAACAACTGCTTTTACAAGCAGTAACAGCGGACCGAGTTCTACAGGAAAATCGCCTATGACACGTCAGCAATTAGATACTCAAAGCTTGCTCACATCTTATACAAAAGGTAGAAGAGATTTTGCCCAGTTCAATTTAAGTTTAATTAACCTACAAGGAGCCGATTTACCTGGGGCTAATTTTCATTCTTCTCAATTACAAAAAGCAAATCTTCAAGGAACTAATCTCTATAATAGTGATTTTGGTAGAGCTTCTCTTAACCGAGCAAATTTACGAGATGCAAATTTGGGCAAAACCTACTTGAGTCATGCTGATTTAGAAGGAGCTGACCTGCGAGGAGCTGACCTTAGCTATGCTTATTTAAGCCATGCAAATCTTCGGGGAGCAAATCTATGTGGCGCTAATTTAACTGGTGCTAAAATTTCAGAAGAACAACTGGCATTAGCTAAAACTAATTGGATGACAGTACGTCCCAACGGTAGACGTGGCTTGTTATAAAAGTAATAGAAAATATCTATTAATATTAGATTCTTGCGGTATAACCAAATTACCTTCTGGATAGTAAAAAGATAATCTCCATAAATTAATTTAGATTGTAAAGGAAATCTCGTCTCCAGCCCCCTTTCAACTTACGGGAGGGGGTTGTTAACAATTCGCAATTACGTTTTGTGTTACTGCTCCACTTTTGGCTTCAGAAAACTTATATGCATGTTTAAGCCTTATTCTACCGTTTATTCTATAATATTTATCTATGGTAATAATAGGATAATGTTATTATACTGGGTATATGAAACGACATAGTAACTACCCTTTATCGACCAAAATCGTTAATCGACTACACGTAATTAAGCACCTTTCAGCGATTATTGTCTTCAGTTCCAAAACTTAAAATATTTTCTCTGAAAACCAAAAAACTTTCTCTATATGAACAATAAGATAGACTCATTTTTTGGCATCAAGGTAAAGAGTAGATATACGACAAAATCGGTTATTTTAATATTGTCTTCAGAATTACCCTCTCGAAAAAGCTACTAAATTAAAGTTAAAATTTAGCATTGTAGCTTTACTGTAAATTTATTATCAAAATGCTTCATTATGTTAAGTTATACTTCACAATTTAAGCAAAATTGTTTTTTGGCAGACATTTAGAAATCTTTGATTGATAAATTAGATGCCTAATTGTTACATCATCACTTTTGCGACCCCTGTAGCGGAGTGTAGCAAAAAGCCTCTAATATTTCTGAGTGTAAGCTTAGGCTCAGCATTCGTGAAAGAAATTGACAAATTTAATTTAAAATGTTGGCATTAAAAGGCTTTCCTATGATGACTGAATTTGCACAACAGGAATTAGAACAACGTTTAAGCTTATACCACGTTTTTCTTAAGTTGTACGAGCATAAACGTAGTCTTCTAGAAGAATTAACTAACCTAGAAGAGCAACTTGAGCCATCGTTGGCTAAAACCAAGGCACTTTATTTGCAGGCTGTAATTAAAGAATCTACTGCCTATGTCATGACAAATTTATGTAGCGAAACAACAAAAACTTTACGGCAATCACAGGGAATTTGGACAATTGGTCGTGATGGTAGTAATGGTATCAACTTGCTTGATAAACATTTATCACGTAATCATGCAGCAATTCAGTATATTGTCAATCAAGGCTTTTATTTAATTGATTTAGATAGTAGTAATGGTTCTTATGTGAATGGTGAACCAATTTACCAACGAACAAAACTTAAGGACGGGGATAAAATTCGTTTAGGGACTATAACTTTTTCGTTTTTCTTAAATAATGATTGCGAAATTTTACCAGAAGTAGAAAACCATTTAATAAAAAAAATTACATTGTTCGAGCATGTAAGAGAAACAGTACCAGCAAATACTCTTTTTAGTACTCCATTACCAGAGAAACCTTTAGTCGCTGTCATTCCCCAAAAAAGTATAGATGATTTATCGGAGAAGACAGCTGCGATTTTCAAAAATTACGGTTTACCAGAAAAATTAGAAAACCGCTATAGCGAGCTAATTGCACAAGACCAATCAGAAATTTTAGACCGTTTCTTCAATAGACAAATTTCCGATGACTGATGACTGTTGAGTGCTGACTGATGACTGTTGAGTGCTAATTATTATTAATGATTAAGTATTAGTAATTAAGAATTACCCACATCACTTATTAAGCATCAACAATTAACAGTTAACAGTCAACCGTCAACAATCAACAGTTAACAGTCAACAGTCAACCGTCAACAGTCAACCATCAAAATTACTCTTCTAGCAATTCCTCCTCACCTTCATCCTCTTCGTCTTCAGCAGTTTTATTAATAGTGTTCGCAGAAACTACAGCTCCCTTGTCCAATTTTTCCCGCACTAATTGTGTTAGTTGTTCGACAAGTTCGGGCTTTTCTTCTACGTACTTGATAGCATTATCGCGTCCTTGGGAGATATTTTCCCCTTTGTAGCTGTACCAAGCACCTTTACGAACTAAAACTCCTGTTTCTTCGGCTAAGTCAACAAGGCAACCAATTGTAGAAATTCCCTTACCAAAAACAATATCAAACTCCGCAATTCTAAATGGTGGAGCAACCTTATTTTTGGCAACTTTGACTTTAACGCGATTACCAAACTCTTCTGTACCTTTTTTCAAGGTTTGAATACGGCGAATATCTAAACGTACTGAAGCATAATACTTCAACGCATTACCACCAGTGGTTGTTTCTGGGTTACCGTAGGTCACACCAATTTTTTGTCGTAATTGGTTGATAAAAACAACTGTGCAACCAGATTTACCAATATTACCAGTAATTTTACGTAGTGCTTGGCTCATCAACCGCGCTTGTAGACCAACGTGAGCGTCACCCATTTCCCCTTCAATTTCAGCACGAGGTACTAGGGCTGCTACGGAGTCGATTACTACAATATCAATTGCAGCAGAACGTACGAGTTGGTCAACAATCTCTAGTGCTTGTTCCCCTGTATCAGGTTGAGAGATAAATAGATTCGCAATATCTACACCCAATGCAGCAGCGTAGGTTGGGTCTAAGGCATGTTCTGCATCTACATAAGCCGCTATACCACCTTGTTTTTGTACTTCAGAAAGTGCATGAAGCGCTAATGTCGTTTTACCAGAACTTTCCGGCCCGTAAATCTCGATTACTCGTCCTTTGGGTAAACCACCACCCAGAGCCAAATCTAAAGTTAGCGCACCGCTAGAAATTGTCTCGACCTTCATCCGAGAAGCATCGCCCAAGCGCATGATAGTGCCTTTGCCAAAGGTACGCTCAATTTGGGTTAGTACGTTGTTGAGGGCTTTTTGCTTGCCAGCAGTTTCATTATTAGTGTTAACAGCCATTCCCGCCTCTAAAGATGAACTTAAGGATTTTCGTTTGAACTATATCTTAGAACTGATATACTATTTTAGCCAGAAAATGGTGAAATATGATTACTCAATGAGGAACTTGTGAAAACATACTAGCGCGATTGTTCACCGATTGGCGCAGGGGGTGGACAGTTCAGTCAAAAAGTTTATATTTTACTGACAAAATTTAAAAAAAACCCATCCTGCTCATCTAGCACAACTCAGGTAGGGGCTTGACACATGTTTTAAAATATATGGAATGAGTGCCGACTTAAGCAAATCTATCATCCCTGAAACTGCTCTCTCCGTTGCCGGACTAACCGACTATATCCAAGCGCTACTAGAAGAAAACGAAATTCTCAGTCGCGTATGGGTAGTCGGAGAAGTATCTAGCGCGAACAATCACCGCAGTGGATTATTTTTTACTCTCCAAGATACCAATGGCTCCGCGTCAATTAAATGTGTAGCATGGAACAGTCAATTACCAAAGCTTGCTCAGATTCCCAAAGTTGGCGAGCAGATAATTATCCTTGGTAGTATTCGCCTATATCCACAACGGGGAGAATACCAAATTTTAGTATGGCAATCGCTACCTGCTGGTCTTGGTTTACAGGCACTGCGTTTCCAGCAATTACGGAATCGCTTACTGGCAGAAGGTTTATTTGATGAAGAGCGCAAGCGAACTCTACCTATTCATCCTCAAACTATTGCCGTTGTAACTTCATCCACAGCCGCAGCTTGGGGAGATATAAAGAAAACTTTGAAGCAGAGGTATCCTGGTTTACAAGTTTTGTTTTCTCCCGCAACCGTACAAGGAGATTTAGCCCCTGATTCTATAGTCAAAGCGATTGAACTAGTACAAAAAGATGGGCGGGCAGAAGTATTAATTTTAGCTCGTGGTGGAGGTGCAGTGGAGGATTTATCATGTTTTAATGACGAGCGTGTAGTGCGGGTAGTCGCAAATTGTCCAATTCCAGTAGTTACAGGTATTGGTCACCAACGAGATGAGTCTTTGGTAGATTTAGTCGCAGATGTTTCCGTGCATACACCTACTGCTGCGGCTGAGTTGGTTGTACCGTCTTTAGATGATTTATATAATCAGCATCGGGAGCGTGTGGCAGTTTTAGTGGAGGCTGTTAATTACCGTTTGCAAACAGCACAAAAAGAGTTAAAAACACTACATGGGAATTTGCGACGCTTGAGGTTAGATAAAGAAATTCAGCAAGAATTACAAGGGTTAGCATGGCGACATCAGCGTTTAATAGGGGTAATGACAGCCAGATTGCAGGATGCTACGCAACGAGTAGACCTATTAAAAGAAAAATTGGCAACTCTTGACCCTAAAGCTGTTTTGAAGCGAGGTTATGCTGTGGTTAGGGTAGAAAATGGCGCAATCGTACGAGAATCTAAAGAATTAAGTGTTGGAGATGAGTTGGTGTTACAGTTGGGAAAGGGAGAAGTTAAGGCAAAAGTCACAGAAATTGGAAAATAACGAGTCGCGAATCAGCGAAAAGCGCGAATAGTTTTCTATGGTTAAATCTAAAAAAAATTCTGGTTTTGATGATACAGATGCAACCCAAAAGAAAGGTTGGATTTATGAGCAGAGAATTGCTGAGATAGAAGATATTATCTCACGTATTGAAACAGGTGAATTAGAGTTAGAAGAGGTTTTTGATGAGTTTACTACTGCTGTTGAGTTTTTACGCGAATGCGAAAAGTTTTTGGTTTCTCGACAGCAGCAGGTTGATTTATTGGTTGAAACTTTGAAGGAAGAGTAAAGAAGAAAGAGGGAAGCCTTCTTCCTTCACTCAAGGTAAATATTGCAACTCATCTCTTAATATTTTTTCGGCTTGAGCGACGGTCTTAACTCGTCGTGATGTAAGGATTTGACTAGTTTTTTCGGAAACTTTAAACCCTTTATTTCCTTCTCGTTGATATAAAATTGCTATAGGAAAAGGTTTTGCTCCGTCCCTACCAATACCAGTTATATAGTTAGCTAAAATCAAAATTCCATCTTCGTTGGGGTCTGAGAAGCTTAGTTGTAGAAAAGATACAGCATTTATTTCAAACAAGCTCCAACCTTTAGGTGTTAATTCTTCGGACTGGGAAAAGGTATAAGCAACTCGACCATTTTTGACTAAATATATCGCTAATCTATTGTCATTTGATTTTGTCGGCACAAATAAACAACTACCACATTCAGGCAAGTTTACCCGGAACGCATGATTAACGATTAAGTTTTGTTTCGGGAGAGCTTGTCGAAGTTGACGAATTTCTCCAGTTGAAAGACGAGTGGGACGTACTTGTTTTGTCTGCGCTTGGGCTAGGTTACTGTTTCCGGAGTTAGCGAATGGTAAATAAAATCCTGAAATAAAAGTTGCACTCACTAGAGTGATTACACTTATAAGTTTTTTCATATACATCCATTATCCTATATCTATTAAAATTTCCGGTATTCAATAGTACCAGAAAAATTAAGAGTTGACATTTAAGCAAAAGCTTATCTATCATCATAATAGTTAAGTAATCACTTAAATGTTTGGTTTACCTAAATTATATGAGTAGACCTGCTGCCAGCGCGGATGTTTTTCAAGTAATTGCAGACCCTACGCGAAGGGCACTATTGGATAGATTGCGTCATGGTGAACAACCCGTGAAAGAACTGGCAGAACCTTTTGAGATGAGCTTACCGGCTATTTCCCAGCACTTGCAAATTCTTTGTGAAGCGGGCTTGGTAACAATGCGAAAAGCAGGACGCCAGCGTCTGTATCAACTCAACCCAGAGCCACTGAAGCAGGTGCTTGACTGGATAGCCCATTACGAACAGTTCTGGCAGAAAAAATTGGATGCCCTTGGTAGTTATTTGGAGGACTAAAAATAATGCTCCGAGACCTGAAGTTAGAAGTATTTTATCCCCATCCGCCCCAAAAGATTTGGCAGGCAATTGCAAATCGCCGCGCACTAGCAGCGTGGATGATGGAAAACGATTTTGAGCCACGTTTAGGTCATAAATTTCGTTTTTCGCATCCAAATTTGCCTGGAGTCACTGCGAGTATTGACTGCGAGGTAATTGAACTGGATGAGCCTAGTCGGCTTTCATTCACTTGGCGAGATGGGATGATGCTTAAACCTTCTGTTGTAACTTATACCCTTAAGTCAGTGGAGGGAGGTACTAAAGTTTTGTTGGAGCATAAAGGCTTGTTACAACAAGTAGAGACTTTACAGACTACTGAGACCCAAAAAGCAATGTGTTCTCCTGAATCATGGCAAGGACAATTGATACCGCAGTCAACAGGAGTTACTAGAACTTTAGTCGCAGTTGGTGTTAATCCTTCTTTGTCTCTACCTGTGGGTCAATTTAAAACTTCAGAAAGTGTGATTTTAAGTTCTTTCATTAATGGTGGATGGGAATACAAACTGAAGGAAAAATTGGCTCAACTATTAGAGAACTAATAAGTATTTCGTAGGTTGGGTTGAGGAACGAAACCCAACATACACTATTGCCAATAAGGAGCTATATGAATAATTCTTCGCAATATAATCTCCCAATTGTTATTCAATCGACCAGTGAAGGGGAACGTACATTTGATATTTATTCCCGTTTGCTTGTAGAAAGAATTATCTTTTTGAAAGGTGAATTAACTGAGGAACTAGCAAACCTAATAGTTGCACAATTACTGTTTCTTAATGCTGAAAATCCTGAAAAAGATATTTCACTATTTATTAATACTAGTGAAGGTTCAACGACAGCAGCAATGGCTATTTACGATACCATGTGGCAAATTCACGCTGAAGTCAGCACTGTTTGTATTGGTTCCGCTGCAATGTTAGGAGTATTCTTGCTATCTTCTGGAGCTAAAGGTAAAAGATATGCTTTACCAAATGCGCGAATTCGCATAAGTCAAACCTCTTCTGCAACAAAGGGAAAAGCTAGTGATATTGAAGTTGTAGCAAAAGAAATTTTGCATCTCAGAGAGTCAATCAACAAGATAATTGCTACCAACACTGGTAAATCAAAAGAACAGATTCAAGCTGATTCCGAACGCGATTTGTTCATGAGTGCCAAAGAAGCACAAGCTTATGGATTAGTTGACAGTATTATTCAAAAAGTCTGAAGAATTGTGAAACTTTTTATCACAGCAAAGGAATAAGTATATGAGTCTTTTCTGTTTAGTTCATGGTGCTTGTCAAGGTTCGTGGTGTTGGGATTTACTAATTCCTCACTTAGAAGTGCAGGGTCATAAAACAGTGGCAATGGATTTGCCAATTGAAGACCCGTCTGTAAGTTTGTCACAATATGCAGATGCAGTTCTGAAAGCGCTTCCAGAAACCGATGATGATATTGTGCTAGTTGGTCATTCTATGGCTGGTACTGTTATTCCCCTTGTGGCAAGTCAACGTCCAGTGCGTTTGCTAATATACCTCGCAGCACTCATTCCTCACCCTGGAATCAGTACGATAGACCAGTTCTATGACAGGTTAGATTCCGATACCGTTCAATCACTCAGTTATGAACCTGCGTCAGAGAGTAAGCGACAACAGTTCCGTGATGAGCCTGATATGTATAAGCCAGAAGCTATTGGTAAGAATCCTTCAGGAGATGAAGCTATTGCAATGGAACTTTTCTTCCACGATTGTCAACCGGATGTAGCGCGTTGGGCTGTCTCGAAGATGCGTTTGCAACAATCAATGGCATATGTTTTTGAACCTAATCCTCTACAAGTTTTTCCTAATGTAGAGTGCGCTTATATTGTCTGTTCTGATGAACGAATAATCAATCCTGCATGGTCACACTATGCAGCACGAAAGCGTTTGGGAGTTAATGCCATAGAGATACCGGGAGGACATTGCCCGCATCTGTCTCGTCCTGAAAAGCTTGCTTCAGTTCTCAATTTTGCTGCTGATGTTTGTTGCTGATGAAAATTTATCCTAAAAAAGCAAAGGAGGAAATATGAAAATTCTAGTCATTGGTGGAACAAATTTTATTGGTCCAGTTGTGGTGAATTCTCTCGTTAATATGGGTCATGAAGTGACTGTATTTCATCGGGGAAAAACTAATGCTGATTTACCACCAACTGTAGGAGAAATTTTCGGTGACCGCGCTCAGCTAACTGAGTTCAAAACTGAGTTCAAACGTCTTTCTCCGGAAGTTGTTTTAGATATGATTGCCTTAACAGAACAAGATGCACTAACAGCATCAAGTGCCTTTGAGGGAATTGCCCAACACATGATTGCTGTTAGTAGTATTGATGTTTATCGTGCCCGCGACACTTTATGGGGAAAAGAATCTAAAATTTTTCCAGTGCCACTTACAGAAGATTCCGTTTTACGCAGGCAGCTTTATCCTTACAGGGGTATACCATCACCATCACCTATTAACTCCAGCGATGATTATGAGAAAATTTTGGTTGAAAAGGTTGTAATGGCTAATTCAGAATTACCAGGGACTATTTTAAGGCTACCAATGGTATATGGTTATAAAGATTACATGCATAGGTTTTTTTCTTACTTAAAACGGATGTTTGATAATCGTCCTGCGATAGTGTTAGAAGAAACTTTCGCTCAGTGGCATGGCTCTTACGGTTTTGTGGAAAATGTGGCATACGGAATTACTTTAGCTGTTACTAATCCACATGCAAAGGGTCGTATTTATAACATTGCCGAGCAGCCAAGTTTGACTGAAGCCGAAAGAATTAAAAAACTTGGTTGTATTTTGGGATGGGAAGGGAAAGTTGTAGTTGTGCCTAAATCCCGTTTACCGGAAGCTTGGAAACCATCTTTTAATATGAACCAACAGTGGATAGTAGACACAACTCGTATTAGAAAAGAGCTAGGTTATCTAGAACCCGTACCAGAAGAAGAAGCATTTAGGCAAACTATCGACTGGGAGAAAAAACATTTATCAGAGCAACCTCAAAAAGAAGATGACCCTTGGTTATTTGACTACGCAACAGAAGACGCTATTTTGACCCACGTTTCGACGTGACGTGAAGACGTGACATGTCACGTCTCTACATTTGGGGTAAATTTGGGGTAAAATGTCGTGTTAATCTTGCAAAAACAAGATTAATTGTTGAGCGATTCATGGAATTACAAGATTTTCAAGTTTGCGACCGCGACCTTAGCGACGACATGTTATCCCATTATTTACAATCGAGCGAAATTTCAGTAGATACCGAGACAATGGGATTATTGCCCCAACGTGACAGGTTATGTTTAGTGCAGTTGTGTAACCCAGAAGGAAAAGTAAGCGCTGTCCGTATTCTCAAAGGACAAAAAGAGGCTCCCAACTTAAAAAAACTGTTGGAAGCATCCAATATCGTCAAAATATTCCACTTTGCGCGTTTTGATATCGCTACCTTACGTCACTACTTAGGCATTTACGTACAACCGATTTTTTGCACTAAAATTGCCAGCAAATTAGCAAGAACTTATACAAATCGCCACGGACTTAAAGAATTAGTGCATGAATTGGAAGGAGTAGAATTAGATAAAAGCTCCCAAAGTTCTGACTGGGGTAATGCAAGTAATTTAACCGAAGCCCAACTAAGTTACGCAGCAAATGACGTTCGTTATCTAATTAGTGCGCGACAAAAATTAATAGAAATGCTCCAGCGGGAAGAACGTTATGAAATAGCAATCGAATGCTTTGGCTGTCTACCAACGATAGTTACCTTAGATTTATTACAATTTAAGGATTTATTTGAACATTAAAATAATTTAGCATTAGTCATTAGTCATTATATTCTATAACTTATGACTAATGATTATTGTTTTATCAAAAGTAATTATCACTAAACAAATATCAAAATAATTGCTATTTACCTCTGCGTAAGAATGTCTCAGAGGATGTTTATAAAATAATTATTAAGCCCTATCAAAAATAGCCAGAGAATTTATTCCCTGGCTTATGATATGAATAAAGCTTAAAATTTTATTTGTGAACACCGTCTCAGATTTTAATTTTTTCATAACCCTATCTTAATTTTTTTTGCTTTTAATAATATCATAATAAGAAAACTATGATAAATCTGGAATTCGACTTGAGAAGGCTGTAGATAACTTTAAGCAGAAAATATTTTACGCTATAAACCAAAACTGTGTCCCAACTCTCGGAGGTTTTTATATGACAAAGAAAACAAAACTTCCTCAAATCCAAATACCTATTTTTTTAGTAAAGATTAATCCAATTGCGAAATTACTATTTTTAACCTTAGGAATGGGGTTACTAATATTTATATTATATCGTTCGAGAGTTTTAAGTTATATCAATCCCACTGTTCTGACAATAGCAGCAGGAGACGAACAAGGAGAAAGTCATATAATCAGTGAAGCCATAAGAAAAGTGGTGGAAGAAAAAGATAAAACTTTAAGACTAAGAATAATATCGACAAAAGGTACATCACAAAATTTAGAACTATTAGCAAAAGGAGAAGTACAACTAATTACAGCACAAGCAGACGTTGCAACTAAAGAAATAAATATTTCCCCTAACGAAAGGGTAAATGTATCAAAGCCTAAAAATATAAAAATAAAAGCAACACCGAGAGTTGTAGCAGTATTATTTCAAGATTATTTTCAGTTAGTTGTCAGAGATACTAACATTAAAGAATTTGGTCAAATTAGAGGTAAAATAGTAGCAGTATATCCAAAAGGTGGACAATATGATTCCTTCTTGAAATTAGCCGAGCATTACGGCTTAATGAAACCTGGTACAAATGAGCCAGATTTTATTACTAAAGGCAAGAACACATATTACGACGACAGACAAGCAGAAGAAGATTTAAAAAACGGAAACGCAGATGTTTTATTCCGTGTCAGAGCTTTAGGTAATAAAGGTATTGCAACATTAATACAACAATATAACGCAAAACTATTACCTATCAACCAAGGACAAGCGATGAAAATTAAATATCCCACTTTTAAAACAGCAACAATTCCTCAAGGAGCATATAAAGGTAACCCTCCAATACCAGAGAAAGAATTGAATACAATAGTAGTACCGAGATTATTGCTAGCTAGCGATAAAGTTGACCAAGAAACAATACAAAAAATTACCCAAATAATAATTGAGAACCCTCAAGGTTTAGCTAGAGCTATAGATGAAGTAGCAAAAGAACATAACAAAGACGAAAAAGAATACGATACAGTTAAACCACTAATTGCAGGTATTCGAGACCCCAGAAGTTCCGATAACGAACAAATCCCTATTCCTATTCATCCGGGAGCATTAGCTTTTTATGAACGTGATAAGGATTTCTTGAAAGAAAATGCCGATTATTTATCCTTTATTTGGGGGATTTTTGTAGTATTAGTTCCCTTGTCTTTACAAATAAAATCATCATGGGAGCAAAATAGAAAAGACGCAGCAGATGAATATATTGAAGCTGTGATTAAATTAATGAAGAAAGACCTATATAAAATAGAAGAAAGACAAAAGAAATTAGATGAAATTTTCAAACAAGCAGCTGATGCTTTGATACAAGAAGAAATTTCTCAAGAATCCTTCCGAACCTTTAACGAAGCTTATAAAACTTCAAGGGAAGCACTAGAGCGCGATAGACAACTCACTCAACAACAAAAAGAGCAACAGCAAACAGAAACCTCTGCTAAATATATTCAAGAGGTAGTTACATTGCTGCAAGATAATAAGGAAACCAGAGAAAATCTTCATCTTCATCTAGATGAAATAATGAAACAAGTTGCTAAGGATTTGGTAACAGAAAATATCTCCCAAGAATCATTCCGAACCTTCGTTGAGGCTTATAAAACTACACGAGATACTATTGACAGAAAAATTTGATAGAAAATGGCAACGGATAATGAACGGATGTAACGGATGACAAACATCAAAAATCGTAGCCCCCTCCCCGCACGTGGGGAGGGGGTTGGGGGTGGGGTTCTTTGACGGTTGAGGGTGGGATTATTTAATAAGTGGGTATAGACGGGTCTATTTCCTGACTCCAAGCAGTGATACCACCTTTAACATTAGTACCTTCGATTCCCGCTTGCTTGAGGACACCCAATGCTTTCGCAGAGCGTCCACCCATCTTGCAATGAGCAATTAGACGATGGCCATTGAGTAATTCTCTAACTTTTTCCACAGCAGAACCACTTTCAATGTCTGGTAACGGTATTAGAACCGAGCCAGGAATTTTAGCAATTTCATACTCGTGGGGGTTGCGGACATCTAGCAGCACAAAATCTTTTGCACCACTGTCCATTAATTCTTTTAATTCCCGTACAGTCATTTCTTGCATATCCATCTGCTGTTTCTCCTCTTGTGCTTTCGCTTGTGGAATACCGCAGAATTGTTCATAGTCTATCAGCTTTTCAATCACCGGACGTTCCGGATTAGGGCGCAGTTTTAATTCTCGGAATTTCATTTCCAAGGCATTATACAGCAAAAGGCGTCCGCTGAGAGTTGTCTTGCTACCAAGAATAATTTTAATGGTTTCCGTTGCTTGGATGCTGCCAATAATACCGCACAGCACACCTAATACACCACCTTCTGCACAGGAAGGAACCATTCCTGGTGGTGGTGGTTCGGGGTATAAATCGCGATAATTTGGACCATCTTGGTAATTAAATACCGTCGCTTGTCCTTCAAAGCGGAAAATAGAACCGTAAACGTTAGGTTTACCCAACAACACACAAGCGTCGTTTGTCAAATAGCGTGTAGGAAAATTATCGGTTCCATCCACAATTACATCATAGGGTCTCATGATGTCGAGAGCATTTTCCGCACTTAAACGAGTTTCGTATAAATCAACTTGACAGTGAGGATTAATTTCGTGAATACGGTTTTTTGCGGATTCAATCTTAGGTTTACCTACCCAAGAACTACCGTGAATAACTTGACGTTGAAGGTTGGAAGTATCAACCACGTCGAAATCAACAATACCGATACGTCCGATTCCTGCAGCAGTCAGATACAGTAGCAATGGCGAGCCTAGTCCACCTGTACCAATACAGAGAACACTAGCAGCCTTTAAACGCTTTTGTCCTTCCACCCCGACTTCCGGTAAAATCAGGTGGCGAGAATAGCGTTCGTAATCGTCTTTCGTTAACTGGATATCATCCAGATTTGGGTTGAGCATAGCAGTGTCATGAGGAAGCACAGAATTTTTATCCTACCGGAAATCGGGAGACACTGGGAAGGGATGGAGGTTAGTGGTGGAAAAGTTAAAATTTGCTAAATATAACTTTATAAAACTTAAAAAAATGTAGAGACGTTACATGTTTAGTCTCTACATTCTCTGTTCTTTGTTCAATTTCAATAATTAGCTGAACTTACCGCTAACATAGTCCTTGGTGCGTTGGTCGATGGGCTTATTGAAGATTTGCTCAGTGTGACCAAACTCTACCAATTGACCAATTCGAGATTCATCAGTCCAGAAGAAACCAGTAAAATCTGCAACACGGGTAGCTTGTTGCATGTTGTGAGTAACAATAGCAACTGTTACTCGTTCTTTTAGGCTATGAATTAATTCTTCAACTTTTAAGGTCGCAACTGGGTCGAGTGCAGAACAAGGTTCATCCATTAACAAGACTCTTGGTTTAACAGCTAACGCACGTGCAATACACAAACGTTGTTGTTGACCACCAGAAAGACCTAAAGCCGATGTATTTAATCTGTCCTTTACTTCACCCCACAGAGCCGCACCTTTAATGGCATCTTCTACAATTGCATCTAATTCCGCTTTGGGGGGTGCGCCTGCAATTCTAACACCATAAGCGACGTTATCATAAATAGTCATGGGGAACAAATTAGGCTTTTGGAATACCATTCCCATTTGCCCACGCAGCCTGTTTAAGTTTACTTTGCTATCGTAAACATTTTGTCCAAAAAATTCTACTAAACCTTCAATGCTGACATCGGTTTCTAATTCACTAATACGATTTAGTGATTTAATAAATGTTGATTTACCGCAACCGCTAGGACCAATCAAAGCGGTTACCTGGTTCTGATAAATATCCATTGATACACCTTGAAGCGCCTTCTTAGTACCGTAGAAGAAGCTAAGGTTTTTGACTCTGACTGCTGGGGATAGGTTACTCATATTGGCTGGCAAAATTTGTACAAATAAAAATTTACGACTCTAGTAATTCCAAACTTACAATTTCAAATTATTTATTTGAATCAGAAATTTGAATTCTTAAAGCATTGAAGACTGTACAGCTACGCAAAACCAATCTCAGATTCAAGCTTCAAATCCAAAACTCTTGAATTTTGAATTTTGAATTTTGAATTTTGAATTGTTTTAGTATTTCTTGCTGGTAGCTACACGAGAAATCAAACTGACGACCATGACTAAACCAACGAGAACAAGAGATGTAGTCCAAACTAGTGCGTTTCTTTGTGGGTCGGGGTCGTTGTATAAGTTGTAAATTAGTACTGGTAGCGAAGCTGTGGGTTGGTCTAATCCCGTCACCCAATCCAAGCTAAACAATGCAGTAAAAATTAGAGGTGCTGTTTCTCCTGCTGCACGAGCCAAACCTAGCAAAACTCCTGTGGTAATTGCAGGTAAAGCAGCAGAAACTACTACGCGAAATGTAGTCTGGAAACTGTTACCACCCAACGCAGCAGAACCGAGACGCAATGCTTTAGGAACAAGTTTTAAAGCTTCTTCAGTTGTTAGTGCCACAATTGGTAAAATAATTACCGCAAGCGCAAAACCACCGGCGTAAGCACTAAATTGAGGAAAAGCCTCACCAATTAATCCTTTTCTGAGACTGAAGAAAACACCGTAAGCAAAGATACCAACAACAATTGAAGGTACACCAGTCAAAATTTTACCAATAAAACGTATAGTATCTGCAAAGCGATTTTTTTGACTGAATTCTGATAATAATATTCCTGTCATTAACCCAATAGGAATACTAATTATGGAACCAATCGCGACCATTGTCACAGTTCCCAAAATGGCATTAGCAAAACCGAATTCAGTTACTGACTTCCAAAACATTTCTGGTTTGAGTCCGGACGCTCCCCGAAATACAATTTCCCACAATATTGAAAACAAAGGAACCATTGCCAATACGGAGAAAACATATGCAATGCCGTTCATTACATATTCGACAATTTGCCGTCTTGGGGGTAGGGGAGTCAGTAATTCTTTTGTCAAGGATGCATCTGAGTAAGATGAATCCGAGGTTTGAAATTCCCTCATTTAGTTATAGCCTTTCCTTTTTAACCACGAAGGGACGAAGAACACGAAGATAAGAAAATAAAGAAAGTAAGAAAGTAAGAAAGTAAGAAAGTAAAAAGTTTAAGTGCTCAAACTTTTTACTTATACTTTGCGCCTAATGATTTAACGACTAATGTGGCGCCAATATTTATAATCAGGGTTAAAGCAAACAAAATCAAACCCAAGTAGGTAAGAGCACCAACGTGTAATTCTGTAGCAGCTTCCGGAAATTCGTTAGCTAACACAGAGGGGATGCTATAAGCGGTATCAAGTAACGAAGGTGTGATTTGGGATACATTCCCAATTACCAAAGTTACAGCCATTGTCTCTCCTATAGCGCGTCCCAGAGCAATCATTGATGCACTAATAATTCCTGAAATACCTGTAGGTAATACTACTTTGAAAATTGTTTCCCATTGAGTAGCGCCCAAAGCCATTGAACCACTTCGTAATTGTCTGGGAATTACTAGTAAAACGTCCCGACTAATGGATGCCATTGTCGGTAAAACCATGATGCCAAGTACAATACCAGCAGTAAACAAGTTGTAGCCTGTTGGTGATGGAGTGTTAAATAGTGGTAACCAGCTAAAAGTGGTAGATAACCAAGTTTGTATGGGCACCAATAAAGGAATTAATACAGCAATTGCCCACAAGCCAACAATTACGCTGGGAATAGCGGAAATAAGTTGGACAACAAAAGCTAAGGGTGAACGTAGCGGCTTGGGAATAAAGCTTTCGCTGGTAACCAAAGCAACCGCAAGTCCCACAGGAACCGCGAATATCATTGCGATGGCACTACTAACTAATGTACCATAAATGTAAGGTAAAGCACCGTAAATATCATTAGGTGCATCCCATTCTTTACTGAATATAAATCCAAGTCCAAATTTACTTATTGCTGGTAGAGCTTGGTGAAAAATTACCCAAGTCATCCACACTAGTGTTAAACCTGTTAGTAAGGAAAAAAAACGAACTAGCCAGATAAATCCTTGCTCAAAGAATAAATTGACCGGGTCAACCACTGTAATGTCAGTGTTACCAACAACCTGAGGTTGGTTTGGTTGATTTCTGTCAGCAGGTTCAGAATTTTTTACCATGCTTGTAAATAAAGTAAAAAGATAGTGATGCAATATGGCTGAGCATAGCCCAGCCATAGTTGCGAAAATCAAAAAGACAACAAATTACTTGATGGTGTTTACTTGTTGTAACACGCGGTTAACAACAGAACCGGGAACTTTAACGTAGTTGAGGTCGTCGTTGAATCCTTGACCTTCACGTAGTACGAAGTTCAACCATTTTTTCATTGGTTCAGCTTTTGCACCGTAACCTGTTCTGTAAACTAACATCCAGGTCATACCCACGATAGGATAACCATCTCCTGGGTCACCGATGAATACACGGAAGTTGTCGGGGAACTTAGCATCATCCAAAGCTTGGTTAGCAGTTTGCAAGTTAGGAGCGATGTATCTTCCTTGCTTGTTTTGTACTTGCGCTGAAGCAATTCTGTTAGAAACAGCGTAGCTATACTCAACGTAGCCTATAGAGCCTTGAGTACTTCTAACCAAACCAGCTACACCAGGGTTACCTTTACCACGCAATGCGTTAGATAAAGTCCATTTAGGAGCGGTGTTAGCACCAATTCTTCCTTTGAAGTAAGCGCTGATAGCACTCAAGTGGTTGGTGAAGATAAAGGTTGTACCGCTACCATCAGCACGAACAACTGGGCGGATAGGCAAGTTAGGTAGGTTTACACCAGGGTTATCAGCCTTGATTTGAGCATCGCTCCAGTTGGTGATTTGACCAGCAAAAATAGCAGGAAGAGTCTTGCGAGAAAGTCTCAGGTTGCTTACACCAGGAACGTTGAACACAACGGACACTGCACCACCAGCGGTGGGAACCATTATCACGCCACGTTTTACTTGTGCGATTTCGCTATCTTTCATTGCTGCGTCGCTAGCACCAAAGTCAACTGTTCCAGCAATGAATTGACGAACACCACCACCACTACCAATACCTTGGTAGTTAACTCTTAAGCCAGGAACTTTTTTGCCGACTTCACGAGCGTACCGTTCGTACAGGGGTTGAGGAAAGGTCGCACCTGCGCCATTGAGAGTTACTTGTTGCTGAGCCATTGCTGACATCAGAGGAGCAACAGCAACAGCAGCAGCTAGTGCAGAAGTAGTAACTACACGATTAAAAACGGTACTCGAAAATTTCATATCGCCTCGTATTTCCAGTGTTGGTTTTTGTTGAAAAATCCAGACACAAACAGCCTAATTTCTAACAGTTAAGATTTCATTAAGAATAAATAATTATAGGGTTAAATTATACCAAATATTTTTACTTTTAACGGAAATTAATGACTTGTTGAACTGTATACAATATTCTACTTTTATTGCTTTGAAAATCTCATATCTTAATACAATCTTTTTATATTCATATAGTAGATAAATATCATTAATACAAAAAAATATATATAGATTCGTTATTATTGTTTGCAGCCATATTTTTCTTTGTATTTAGTAACATTTGTCTTTTAGACTTTGTGCTGAAAGTAACTCATGGGTTCGTCCTTATCTGAGCAATTACGATTAACGTCACCAATACATGATGAAGTCATTTTCTCTGAAAAAAGTACTGGAACGCTTGCAGCAAGTATCTCCCTCTCAAGTTGTAACTCCTATCAAAAAATCCTTGGTCTTGCTGCGGAAAATTCCAACTCCGATGCTGTTACTTTCAATTGCAGCGCATGGTCTATTATTATTTGCGATAGGAATTTCTTATTCTGTAAAACAAAAACAGCAACCTCAAAAACTAATACCAGCAAATCCAGAGCCTTTAAATCTAACCACAATTAAGCCCGGGGAAAGTTTGTTTAATCCCGCCACTTCCCTTGTACCCTCGAAGAATCCTGTACAAGCGAATCCCAATCCACTACTTGTTTCTCAGCTTCCAAAAGTTCCCACTGTTACATCTACAGGTATTACACAAACCCCTCCCCCTCCTCCTCCTGTCCTACCAACAGCAACTGCTAACCAAACTCCACCAATTCCTGTTGTACCGACCGCAACTGCAAACCAAACCCCACCAATTCCCGTTGTACCGACCGCAACTCAAACTTCTTCTACAACACCAGAAAGTAACACATCAGAAGCATCAGCACCACCGATTCCTAGTTCACATAAGCGTACAAACGCTGCACAAAAACCACAGCAAAGAAAGAAAACACCTGTTGCCACAAGTACTTCTAATACTGAACCAAAACCTAATAAAAACACTGATACGCAGACTACAGAAGTTACGGAAATTTCTCTAGAAAAGCCATCTCCAGAAACTCAGAAAAATCCTATTCCTGAAGATAATTCCAACAATAACTCAGACAATAATTCTACTTCTGAGGCTAATTCTGATAGTAGTCCTGCAACTAAGCTGCCTGAATACAGAACAACTCAACCAGGGTCTTTTAATTTGTTCACTGGTGAACTAGACAAACAGAGTTTACAAACTGAAGACAAATTGGATGAAGTTGTAGCTTTTTTTGAAAAAGAATTGCCAGATGCTGGCTACGATATCAAAAAACTGACCAATGAATCTGATGCTAAAGTTTATCAGATTTCCAAAGGTGGTCAAACGCAATACTTACACTTATTTGAGCAATCAGGTAAAGGCACAGTTATTATTTTTTCGGATAAGCAAATTGAACGCAAGAGCCAAACTAATGTTTCAAAAGATGTTCCAGAAGAGAATACTTTTGATAACACACTCAAGGCTATCAATGAAGAACTTGCTTTAACAGAAAATACAAATTTTACTGAACCAGATAAATTTACAACTTCCGTACCTGGCTTTAAAAAGGTTTTAGGTACAGCCGAAGGTAAGACCCCTGATGAATTGGCTCAACTTGTCAACAAGAAACTAGAAGCGCAAGGCTTTAAAGTATCGCAAGTTAATACTTACAGCAATGGGCCTGTTTTTCAAGTCAAAAAAGGTGCTTTTACGCAATTTATCAATTTTGTGCCCGCTGCTGAAGATATGGGAACTATTATTATTCTGTGGGACAAAGCTCCTTAAAGAACCCCACCCCCCAACCCCCTACCCCGCACGCGGGGAGGGGGCTACGATTTTTTTTTCGCGGTGGGTGGGTTTCTGATGAGAAAGTTCATGACCAAGAACCCCACCCCCAACCCCCTACCCCGCACGCGGGGAGGGGGTTGATAGCAGGCTACGATTTTAAGGGTTATCAACAGGTAATAGCCCGAACTCACCATTTGTCATCGATAATAAATAAGGAATGCTTTACAGTTCTTAATTATTCATTTTTAAGTGGGACAAATGGCAAGAGACTTGCGGGGTTTTATCAAAATTTTAGAAGAAAAGGGGCAATTACGACGAATTTCTGCTCTAGTTGACCCAGAATTGGAGATTGCTGAGATTTCCAATCAAATGCTGCAAAAAGGTGGTCCAGCCTTGCTATTTGAAAATGTCAAAGGTGCTGAGTTTCCCGTTGCCATAAATTTGATGGGGACGGTAGAACGCATCTGCTGGGCTATGAATATGCAGCATCCTCTAGAATTGGAAGATTTGGGGAAAAAGTTAGCGATGTTGCAACAACCCAAACCACCAAAGAAAATTTCCCAAGCGATAGATTTTGGGAAGGTTTTATTTGATGTCCTTAAGGCTAAACCAGGGAGAGATTTTTTCCCTGCTTGTCAGCAAGTTGTCATCGAAGGCGATAATTTGGATTTGAACAAGATTCCAATGATACGCCCATACCCTGGAGATGCTGGGAAGATTATTACTTTGGGTCTTGTAATTACTAGGGATTGTGAGACTGGAGTCCCTAATGTGGGCGTGTATCGCTTACAACAACAGTCTGTAAATACCATGACCGTACATTGGTTGTCTGTACGGGGTGGAGCCAGACATTTACGGAAGGCCGCTGAAAAAGGTAAGAAATTAGAAATTGCGATCGCACTTGGTGTTGACCCGTTAATTATTATGGCAGCGGCGACACCCATTCCTGTAGATTTATCTGAGTGGTTATTTGCTGGGTTGTATGGTGGTTCGGGAGTGCAGTTAGCGAAGTGTAAAACAGTAGATTTAGAAGTTCCAGCAGATTCGGAAATTGTTTTGGAAGGGACGATAACACCAGGAGAAGTTTTACCTGATGGTCCTTTTGGTGACCATATGGGATATTACGGAGGCGTGGAAGATTCGCCATTGGTACGGTTCCAATGCATGACTCATCGTAAAGACCCTATTTATTTAACCACTTTTAGCGGACGCCCACCAAAAGAAGAAGCGATGATGGCTATTGCTTTAAATCGCATATATACGCCAATTTTGCGGCAACAAGTCTCAGAAATTGTCGATTTCTTCTTACCAATGGAAGCTTTGAGTTATAAAGCGGCCGTGATATCTATAGATAAAGCATATCCAGGACAAGCGCGACGGGCGGCGTTAGCTTTTTGGAGTGCTTTACCACAATTTACTTACACGAAGTTTGTGATTGTGGTAGATAAAAACATTAATATCAGAGACCCACGTCAAGTTGTATGGGCAATTAGCTCTAAGGTTGACCCGACGCGAGATGTTTTTATTCTGCCCAATACTCCTTTTGATACTTTGGATTTTGCTAGCGAGAAAATTGGTTTGGGGGGAAGAATGGGTATTGATGCGACTACGAAAATTCCTCCAGAAACGGAACACGAGTGGGGAGAGCCATTGGAGTCGGATGTTGATGTGGCTGCTATGGTGGAAAGAAGATGGGCTGAGTATGGTTTGGATGATTTGCAACTTGGAGAGGTTGACCCAAATTTGTTTGGATATGACATGAAATAATTCAGAATCGTACCGCTTCTAAAAACCTGGTAAAATCTAGTTTTACCCATCCAAGTCCACGGTATAACTTACAAAGACTGAACGGAAGCGTCATTCGACTTGGAAGCTACCCGACTTTGGTCACTGCTGACTACTC